>Ga0155567_128_pt2 | contig 3278 bp, 6 predicted proteins | sample RifCSPhighO2_12_FD_107224 | JGI IMG/M metagenome (GOLD analysis project Ga0155567, IMG submission 107224) | Candidatus Uhrbacteria bacterium RIFCSPHIGHO2_12_FULL_46_13 | reverse complement strand
AGGTCACGTTGTCAGCGAGCCACTTCACTTCCCGGGCAATGAGTCCTGCCAGGCAACCCTGTAAGTCCTTGAGGTAGACACATGCCTCTTCTGACTCTAGGCGCCACATTCTCGTTGTTTCGTTGTCTTGCATCTTACTCCTCCTTTCAGGGGTAATCGATTAAGGGTGGCTTCGTAGCATGTGAGTAACAACCTTCACGATGTCGGCGAGGCGTTGGGACTTACGGAAAGCCAGGAAGCGGTCGTCGTCCAGTGAGAGAATATCCGCTGACTCCCAGGACAGTTCCGGCCGGCCCACACTGAGGCAAGCGACCCGGCCGTCTTTGACCTTGGCCAGTTCCACGATTCTGGACTTACGACTCTCATCCATATACTCCTTCCAGAACGAGCGGAGGTCGTCAGGGTTTCCAGGCCGGAGCCCCATCCAGTCCAACTCATCTACAGCTTCCTGGAATGTGACTCCCTACCTGAAATGAACGAGAATCACTTCCCCGTTCGTTCCCGGCATCGGGAAGCGTTCAATGAAGCCAGGGATCACTCGGACGATCCGGAAACGAAACAGATTGAGTATGCCGTTGAGTATACTTACAAGGCATCGCTCAACAGCGTTGACAGTGGTGAACATGGCTTCTCCTTTTTCAAAGGGCTCTTTTGAGCTGTTTGGTTTTTGGTCACCAAAATGGTGACAGGTTAGTATGGAGTAACTACACTGGTACGTCAATAAATTAGGCACAAAGTAACGCCTATTGCATAATTTCCTTATATTTGCTATTATTTTATGTATACAAATGTCGTCGGTTTTGCCGACAATTCATAGATTTAGGAACCTATGCATATAGAAAAGACACTCGAAACTTTTGGGCTGACCGAGAAAGAGACTAAGATCTATCTTGCCTGTCTTGAGCTTGGACCATCATCAGTGCAGCGGATCAGCCGTAAGGCCGGCCTCCCCCGCTCAACCTGTTATGAAGTACTGGAGAATCTACAGCGGCAGGGGCTCGCGGCGACTTTTCGTCGCAAAACAGTGAAGTACTTCAGCGTCGAGGAGCCGGAGCGGGTGGTGGAGCTAGCTCGCGAGCACGTGGCGCTCCTCGAGCGGGCACTGCCCGAGCTTCGCGCCCGGTACGGCGAAGCACGGCATCGGCCGACCGTACGGTTCTACCAGGGCAGAGAGGGAATGAAACTCATCTTAGAAGAAGTGCTCTCTGAAGCCGATGAGTTTCTTTCTTTTTCTTCGTCCGAAGATCTTTTTGCGATACTGGGCGATGATTTTCAGCGGTTCGTGGAGCGGCGTGTAAAAAAACGAATTCCAGCTCGGGTTATTCTACGTGAGTCGGTGGTGGCGGCGGAGCGACAACGTCTTGGGCCCCAAGAACTTCGTGAGGTTCGCACCATTCCGGCGAGCTATGAATACCATGGTCTTGTTTTTATATGGGGACGGAAGATTGCTATGTTCTCATTTAAAAAAGACCTCGTTGCCATCGTGGTTGAAAGCGATGAACTCGCTCAAGTTGAGCGAGCGATGTTTGAGTTCATTTGGCAATCATTAAGATCGGATAACCGCGAATAAAAAACTAGAAATAGCCATCGTTCTTTTTCGTTATTTAATTTTGCCGGTCTAATTTTTTTGTCGATTATGAAAGGACTTATGCACCTCTCTCAAGTGCGGGTCAGTGATGTGGGTGTAGACTTGAGTGGTGGTGATTGAGGCGTGGCCAAGAAGGGCTTGCACCGAGCGGATGTCGGCACCGCCCTGCAATAGGTCGGTTGCATAGGAATGCCTAAGGGTGTGTGGACTAACTTTTTTGGTGAGGCCGGCAACTTTGGCGCATTTTTTTACAATGCGTTCAATGCTGCGTGAAGTCAAGGGCGCTCCGCCCTCTTTTTTTTCTCGTTCGGTCTCATGTTTTTTGTGCGCCCGATCGTGACGGATAAAAAGATAGGGCGAGACATCGTGTCGCAGAGTGGTATATGATTTTAACAAGTCGCGCGCGTCTGCAGACAAAAAAACAACGCGCAATTTTTTACCCTTGCCGCGCACGGTGAATTCCGTGAGGCCGTCTTTGGGCGGCTTTTCCAAGTTGATATTTTCAATTTTTAGATTGGCGAGTTCTGAAACACGAAGACCGGTTGAAAAGAGCGTGGCCAAAATCGCTTGATCTCTTTTTTGGATAATTTCCGGCTCATCAATTTTAGTGGGCGCTTCCAAGAGGCGCCTTAAATCGTCGCCATCCAAAAATTCAACTTGGCGCTCGGGCGTTTTCATGAGCTCAATTTTTTCCGCGGCGAGCGTGGCGATGTCGCGCTTGGCCAAGTATTTCAGCCAGGAGCGAATAGCAATCAAATGATAGTTTTGGGTGTTTTTTTTCAAAGGTTCGCCCTTGAAATCGGCTAAGCGATTAAGCCATAGACGATACTGCCGGATAAGCTCGGAGGTAATGTGCCCGGCTTGGGTTATTCGGCGCTCGCGCGCCCAATTAATAAATCGTTCAAGATAAAAGCGGTAGTTCTGAATCGTTGCGCGGCTGCGATTTTTCTCAATCTCCAAGTGCTCCAGAAATTCGTTTAAATAAGTTTTTAAATCTGTTCCCATATTCAATTTATATTGTACGACACTTTGCGCGATTTTGCTATCTTGAAAATCATCACGATTGACAATTTCAATGAATCATGTATACTGTGCTGTTCGGATTTTTTTGTCCGATCACGTATTGCGGATCAGGAGATCGGCCGCGAATACGACAATACAGATCTCTGTTTGGAGGGCTTGAAGATGTCGGACGCGCAGAGCAGCAACGGCGGGAAGAAGTGGGAAAATGTCCCCTGCTGGGGATGCCTCCGGGAAATCCCCCTTCTTGACGGGACCATGGTCCCGGGCGTGAAACATTTGGAGACCAAGCTGGGGCGGCTGCCAACCGAGGAGGATATGCGTGCGCACATCCTTTGCCTCCAGTGCGAACCCCTCTACAGAGCTCGTAAGATTGAGCTCTATGCGATCGCGGCCCAGCGCGTCGCGCTCAGGCAGATCAAGAAAGAGCGGGAGGAGGAGGCGCTCCGGCAGAAGCGCTTGGAGGAGCTAGTGGCGCTCCGGCACCAGCGCCTGGACGAGAACGTGGCCGCTCTGTTGGGCCTCAAATTCGTTCCGGTCGCGGCGCCGTCGGAGGAAACCCCGACGGTGGTGGCGGATCCACCGAATCCGCACGTGCCCCAGACGGAGTGAGGTGAAAGACGGACCGCTAAGTAGGGCGGCCCGCAGACATCTCCCATGGCTCGCCCAA
>Ga0155567_130_pt1 | contig 4520 bp, 4 predicted proteins | sample RifCSPhighO2_12_FD_107224 | JGI IMG/M metagenome (GOLD analysis project Ga0155567, IMG submission 107224) | Candidatus Uhrbacteria bacterium RIFCSPHIGHO2_12_FULL_46_13 | reverse complement strand
GCTACCCGGCTCCCTTGATGCGCGAGCTAACCCCAAGAGCTCCATCGGCCGTATTGATGTATTCGTGCGTGTCCTGACCGACCACAACCCCCAGTACGACTACATCACGCCGGGATACAAGGGCCCACTTTACTTAGAAGTTATTCCTCTGACCTTCGCCATCCGGGTCGCCCCGGGCCTGGCCATGACGCAGGTTCGCTTTCGCTCCACAGATGATCGTTTCCCCACGGAAGCGGAAATGGTCGTCACTCACAAAAAGTTCGGCCTCATTACCGACAACCACGGCCAGCCCGTTCCCCGCCGGGCGTTACGTCTTAAGGACAACGTAATTTCGTTCAGTGTTGACCTCACCGGCAGCCCAATCGTTGCCTACCGGGCCCGCCACTACGTTAGCGAACTCCTCGACCTCACCAAACGTAACCACTATCATGAAGACCACTTTTGGACGCCGGTCCGTCGACAGCCCGACGGCGAGATTATGCTCGAACCAAACTCTTTCTACATAATGGCCACAAAAGAACGGGTGCGTATTCCACCGACCATGGCTGCGGAGATCATGCCCTACGACCCTTCGACCGGCGAACTGCGCTCCCACTACGCGGGGTTCTTCGACCCCGGGTTCGGGTACAGCGTTCGCGGTAAACGGGGTAACATTGTGGTCCTAGAGGTACGGGCGCATAGCGCCCCATTCCGACTGACCGACGGCCAGGTCATCTGCAAAATGCTCTTCGAAAAAATGGCCGAGTTGCCAGCGAAGCTGTACGGTTCGAACATCGGCTCGACCTACACGTCGGCCCGCATCCGCTTAAGTAAATTTTTCAAACGGTGATGAGCAGCCAAGCAGCCAGAGATATCTTCGCCATTGCCGGCCTACCGCCGGAAGTTCTGGCCGTGGCCATGGCCAAATATAGCCGCTCCAAAGAATCCATTCGTACCACCATGGCCGAGCTCACTGAAGAAAAATCAGCCGAGTTTCATGAGAAATGGGTCTTGGGTTATGGCGACGCGTCAGTTGCCGATATGGCCATCATTGCCATTGCCTGCGAAAATGTTTCTATCCTTGCCTCCAAATCCATTGAAGACAATCGTTTAGCCGCTTATCAAGAAAAATCCACGCGTTATGTAGAATTTGATGCCACCCGTTATCACCGCCCCCCTGCGATTATGGCCAAGCATGCTGAATTGTATGAACGCACAGTTGATGATTTGTTCTCAACCTATCGAAGTTTACTAGAAAAACTCATTCAATACATGCAAAAACGCTTCCCCAAACCGGCAGATATTACTGACAGGGCTTACGAGACAAAACTAAAAGCTCGCTCGCTGGATGCTGTCCGTTATTTATTACCAACCGCCACCCTCACAAACTTCGGCATGATTATGAGCGCCCGCTCTCTCCGCCACGCCATTGCCAAATTGATGGTGAGTCCCTATCAGGAAATAAGAGAGATTGGAGAAGAGATTAAACAAGCCTCTCTTGCGCCGGCTCATAACCCGCGCTCGGAAAAACTCAAAACTTCACTACAGTCCCTGCGCGATTCCGCTAACTTGGAACAACAGATAACAATAGACCAAATTATTGAGGGCACATCTCTGGACATCAAAGGCGCGCCCACATTAATCAAGCACACTGACCCTTCGGAATATTTGATAAAAACCAATGAAAAACTGAATGAGCTAGCCGTAAAAATTTTTGGAGGTGCGCCAGTGAATCCTACTCCACGCGTTGATTATATTGAACCGCATTCTTATGAAGACGAACTCGTAACAACACTGCTTTATGGCGCGACGAATTATCCCTATCGCCAAATACTGGAAAAGGTGCGCCAGCTATCCGATCAAAAAAAAGAAACTATCATTGACGCCATGGCAGAATGCCGCGGTCAATATGACCAGCCGCGCCGTGAATATGAAATCGGCGGACAATTAATTTTTGATGTTCTTATGGATTATGGCGCGTTCCGCGATCTGCAAAGACATCGCATCTGCACGCAAATCAACCAACCTCTAACCATTGACCACGGATATGAAACGCCGTTTGAGCTGGTTGACGCCAAGCTCACCAACCCATTTAATGAAGCGATCAGCCGCTTCCGTGATGCCTATGGTATAATTCGCCGTGATGTTGGTATAGAAGCAGGTTATCTTATCCCCCTTGCTTTCAAGAAACGCACTCTTTATAAAATGGACCTGCGGGAACTTTATCACATGGTTGAACTCCGCAGCAAACCCGGCGGCCACATGTCTTACCGCAATATTGTTTTGGATATGTATAACCTTGTTAAAAAACAGCATCCCATGCTCGTCAAGCATCTACGAGTGGTAATACCTAATTATGATGAGGACTTTTTTAAAAGATAACACTATAAATCCTAAGTAATTAAAATGAATCGGGAATCATGAATTACGAAATATACTTACGAAATTACGAAACAATACGAAAGGTACGAAAAATGACCCGTGCTCCTGATAAGTACTATTTCGTATATTTGTATGATTTCGTACTTTCGTATGAGTCTAGAAATTAGAGCTTAGAGTTTCTCTTTGTACTATGCTTACTCCATATGGACTAACCAAAAGCAAAAAACGCCATAGTGGTAAACTAATTGTTATAGACGGTACCGACGGCACGGGCAAAACAACACAGACTGCTCTGTTGGTTAAGCATTTGCAAAAAGAAGACAAGCGCGTATCTGTGGCTGATTTTCCGCGATATGGTTTGCCTTCCGCTTATTTTGTAGAGCAATACTTGAATGGCCGCTATGGCGCGGCCGAGGCTGTGGACCCGTATAACGCTTCCTTGTTCTATGCTCTTGACCGCTATGACGCCAAGCGAACACTTATAAAACAGCTTGAGCAAGGTCAAATTGTAGTCTCTAATAGATTTGTCACGGCCAATATGGGACATCAGGGAGGGAAAATTACTTCGCGCTTCGCCCGCCGACGATATTTCCAATGGTTGGACTGGCTGGAGCATAAACTTTTAGGCATGCCGCGTCCAGACCTTACCATAATTTTGCACGTGCCGGCGGCTTTGGCCCAGCGACTGGTTGACCGCAAGGGTCGCCGTGATTATATTAGAAAAAAACGCGACCTCCATGAGTCTGATCTCGCCCACCTCAAAGCCGCCGAACGCACCTACCTTGAAATTACCCGTCGCTTTCCTAAATTCATGCTTGTAGAATGCGTTAAAAACGGTAAATTGCTTTCTCCGCCGGCGATCCATGAAAAAATTTGGGAAATAGTCAGTCAAATTCTGAATCCGAAATCATAAAATATACACAACTCAAAACGCAAAACTTCAATGCTGAATACTAAATACCGAATACTGAATACTGACACCCCATGACTAAATACACACCAATCATTGGCATGGAGGTGCACTGTGAGTTGAAAACTAACTCCAAGATGTTTTGCTCCTGCCCTAACGGTTTAGGATTGGAAGCTGAACCCAACATCCATATCTGCCCAGTGTGCCTCGCTCATCCCGGGGCTCTGCCAACCATGAATCTTGAAGCGGTAAAAATGGTCATCAAAGTGGGGCTTGCTCTAGGGGCTGACATACCGACTATTTCTAAATTTGACCGCAAAAACTACTTTTACCCTGATTTGTCAAAGGGTTATCAAATAAGCCAATATGACCAGCCGCTCACAAAAAACGGTAAACTTACTATTGGCGACAAAGTAGTACGAATTACTCGCGTTCATCTGGAAGAAGATACCGGCAAACTTATCCATCCCGACGGCGCGAGTTATTCCCTTGTGGATTTTAACCGCGCCGGCGTGCCCTTAATGGAACTCGTGACCGAACCTGATATCACCTCGGCCGCGGAAGCAAAAAAATTCTGCCAAGAACTGCAATTATTACTGCGGGCCATCGGCGTCTCTGACGCCGACATGGAAAAGGGCCAGATGCGCTGCGAAGCGAATATCTCGCTCATGCCAGCGGGCCTTGAGCGCGTTGCTAAAAATTTTGGCACCAAGGTAGAAGTGAAGAACCTTAACTCATTTAAGGCGGTAGAGCGAGCCATTGAATATGAAATTAAAAGACAGGACGATCTTTTGGCAACTGGCGAAAAAATTATTCAAGAAACGCGCGGCTGGGATGAAAATAAAAATCAAACTTACTCTCAGCGCACCAAAGAATCAGCTCATGACTACCGCTACTTCCCCGAGCCGGATCTCGCTCCTCTCTGGCTTTCCACAGAACCACCGCCAGGCGACTCGGCTCATTATATCAAAATTGACGTTGAGGAAATAAGGCGAACCCTGCCGGAACTGCCGCAAGCCAAACGTCAGCGTTTTCAAACCGAATACGCCCTAAATACCGAAGCGGCTACGCTCCTCATCAGCGATCCGGCAATCGCCGATTACACTGAAAAAGTTTTTTCAGAACTTATTGCTTGGCTCTCCGCCCTAGAGAGTGTTGAAGGTACGGCCGAAGAAATTATAGAGCGCGAACGAGCCAAACTCGGTAAACTTGTAGCTGGCTGGATAACTACTGAATTATTTAAATTACT
>Ga0155567_101_pt1 | contig 4897 bp, 6 predicted proteins | sample RifCSPhighO2_12_FD_107224 | JGI IMG/M metagenome (GOLD analysis project Ga0155567, IMG submission 107224) | Candidatus Uhrbacteria bacterium RIFCSPHIGHO2_12_FULL_46_13 | reverse complement strand
CAGAGCCGGATGAGCCCGTCCTCATTTATGAGGGGCCCAGGCTCAAGTGCAATCAGCACTCAGTTGGATGGGACCCCGATTTCTCCGAGGTCCGAAAGGTCGTGGTCTTTACGACCTTTCCACATGTCCTCCCAGACTTTCCGGGAATCCCTCAAGGGACCCCCATGGAAGTTGTGGAGCTCCCACGGCCCGAGGGGTGGCAGGACCCCACACTGTCATCCGAGTGCGGCGCATACTACCGCCGTGAACTCGGGCTCGAAACCGCCGAGTAGTAAAAAGGCGTCACCTGCCTGCAATACAAAAGTGGTGGTTGAGCAGTTTGCTCCGGGAGCCTGACCCGTTATCAAAGACAAATCGTCGGATTAACCAAGATTACCGACGTTAAAACTTCTCCGCCCAAGGTGGAAGACCGGTACGTAAGCGGACCGGATCAGTCCCGCACCGCGGGACTGACGAGGGCCAACGAGCCCAACGCTAATGATCTGGACCTAGGGACGAGACCGATGCAACTCACGGTCTCGCCTCCTTCTCCGAACTCGGTAGTGCTATTGTGCTAACGGGTTCAGAGGAGGATGCGAAAGGAGGGGAAAATGCATCCACCGTAAGTAACTAAACGCATGTATTGCGTAGGTGCCCACAACCGGACAATGTGGGGTCGGAGTCACATACCGACGGCGACAAGTTGTGAGGCCAAGAGCGGCAGAGCTCTCCAGTTGATTGAGCAATTAATCATGGCCAGTCTGTGACAAAACTGGCCCCTCCCCCGAACTCATTATTCCGAAATGGAACTAGGTACTTGTTGTACTGAACGCGACTGAAGTAAAATAAGCGTAGTGGGTTCAGGGGAGGGAATTGATCGTTGACAAAGACCAAGTTGTCTCGCTCTAGGCAATGACTGCTTTGGGCCATAAGCCTTAAGCCATAGGCCGTAAGCTATTAGCGTCGCTTAGGGTGAGACAATTTGATCAAACAACAAACACAGTCCGCCCGAAGCGGACAGGAGGTGAATCATGAAACAGCTCGCGGTCAATACTGCGCTCCTGCAGATAGGGCGAGAGGTGTTCCCTGTGTATGGGGATGACGATACGGGGTTCAGCATTCTCGCCGAAGACTTGTCTCCACTCAATCCGAAGGTATTGTATGAATCGCTTGACGAGCTCTTCTTCGCGCTCGTCAACCTGAACATCACGCCCGAAGGGCTGGCGTGAAAGGAGGGAGTAGGATGATGACAAAAAAACAGAGGAGATTCTTTGGTCTCGTCGTGCTCTACGGTTTTGCCGCCATCTTGGTGGGGTTGACCATCTGTGTCGCGATCAACTCCCCCACGAAGCCGACCGGGCAGAGCATTGCCCGGAAGGTGGAGGCGCGCCGCGCCGCAGCCGAGGCGGCGGCAATGAACGAAGAATGTGAACGCAATGCCGCCAAGTACGGCGGCATCTGCGGCAAGTCTCTACTCCCGTAACCCCTCCCTCAAGGCAAAGGGTGAAAAGTGCGATTCCAACTTTATCGCCAAACCCTTTGCCTCCTACCAATGCGAGTGATATAATTTTATCGCGCGCAGTGGCGGGGTCATTCTACAAAATCGTCTTTTCTCATGGGGTACGTAGTCCTAAGCAGACGTAACTCTTCCGAGCGACGTTTGCCCATGGAAAATCTCTCTCCTTCTACGTGCCCCGTGAGAGAAGATAAGCAAAAGCCCCGCTAAGCGGGGCTTGTTCGAAATTCTTGAAATTTCCCTATATTCTCCGCCTGAGGCGGACCATCCTTGGGCTGGAATATTCTCTATTCCATATTCTACGATTTCAACGCATCCTTCAGAGCCTTGCCTGCTTTGAATTTTGGCACCGTCACCTCGGGAATCTGAATTTTTTCTTTTGGCCTCTGCGGATTAACGCCCATTCTGGCCGCTCGTTTGCGCGCGGAAAAAGCGCCAAAACCGGTGAGTGTTACTTCGCCACCTGATTTAATAGTTGAAGTAATTGTCTCCAACACAGTCTCCAGCATTATTTCTGCCTGCCTTTTCGGAACTTCCGCTTTAGCGGCAATCACGTCAATTAATTTTGCTTTATTCATAGTATTTTTCCCCCTCTCACACAGCTTATTAGCTGATTAGTTTCTTAGCTTATTAATTTTGAACGATAATCGTTGTTAACAACAAACGTAATTAACGTAATCAGCTAAAAAGCTAACGCCTAAAAGCTAAATAATTTCCACCTCTCTGTATATTCTCTCTATGCTAACGGCTCGCTGATTTGTCTCGTCTATCGTAACACAAACCGCGTTCACTGCGCAAACGCCGCCTTCCGGCATTTCATGCGCCGCCGGCATTTGAGTTAAAAATTTTTTAAGGATGTTTTTCTTGTCAACACCGATAACCGTACCCTTGGCGCCAACCATGCCAATGTCGCTCACATAAGCCGTGCCCCCTGGCAAAACCTCCGCGTCCGCGGTGGGTACATGAGTGTGCGTGCCCAAGACAGCGCTTGCGCGACCGTCCACATATAATCCAAAAGCTACCTTCTCGGAGGTGGCTTCAGCGTGAAAATCTATAATGGTGGCGGCTCGCGGTATTTCTTTGTATTCTTCAAGAATAGAATCAATCTTCCTAAAAGGACAATCAAACTGCTGGGGCATAAACACCCGCCCCATAAGATTGGTAATTAAAATCTGTCTATTACCGGATATAGATACCAAAGCAACGCCGCGACCCGGTACACCCAGCGGATAATTAGCCGGACGCAACAGCGGTAAATTTTTGTCCTCAAACATCATTACAACTTCCGGCTTATCCCAAATATGGTTGCCGGATGTAAAAAAATCAACACCAGCTTGCCGCACTTCATCAAGAGTTGATGGCGTCACGCCCACACCATGGGCCAAATTCTCAACATTGGCGATGGTTAAATCAGGCTTATATTTTTTCTTCAATTCCGGCATGACTGCCACCACGGCCCGTCGGCCTACACGGCCAACAATATCGCCGAACATGAGAACCTTGATTGAAGCCATAATCGCTACGCTAGCTGTAAGCCGTAAAGCCTTAAGGCTCTATGGCTTATGGCTTTATGGCTGTTATCTCGCATACTCCACCACCCTCGTCTCTCTTATAACATTTACTTTAATTTCACCCGGATATTGAAGTTCGGCTTCTATTTTTCTGGCTACCGCCTGCGCCAGTTTTACCGCGCCCAAGTCATCCACCTCGGTTGGCGTAACAAAAACGCGCACTTCACGACCCGCCTGAATGGCATAGGCCTTGGTAATGCCGGGTAACGAAGTCGCCACTTTTTCCAATTCTTCTAGACGCTGAATATAGCGTTCAAGCGAGTCTCGACGAGCACCCGGACGAGAGGCGGAGATAGCGTCCGCGGTATGGACAATCACGCCTTCCAAGGTTTTGGGATGATCTTCGTGGTGGGCAATAGACATGTAGGCAACCTCTTCGGGCAAACCATACTTTTTCATCATTTGATAACCCAACTCCGGATGCGATCCTTGTATTTCATGATCAACGGCTTTGCCTATATCGTGAAATAGTCCTCCCTTTTTGCAAATCACCACGTCAGCCCCCAGTTCCTCTGCTAATAAACCGGACAGAGTTCCGACCTCTATAGAATGTTGCAGCACGTTTTGCCCAAAACTGGTACGAAATTTTAGGCGACCCAAAATCTGAACAAGCTTTGGGTCCACGCCTGTTACACCCAACTGATACATCGCTTCTTCGCCGTTTTTTTTCATTTCCAAAGCCATCTCGCGCTTGGCTTCATCAACCGCTTCTTCAATTCTTGTCGGCTGAATCCGACCATCAACCATTAGCTTTTCCAAAGCGCGTTTAGCAAGATGACGGCGTACTGGACTGAAACCAGAAATAGTAATGGCTTGCGGCGTATCGTCAACAATAATCTCCACGCCAGTAAGCTGTTCCAATGATTTGATGTTTCTGCCTTCTTTGCCGATAATTCGCCCCTTCATTTCGTCAGATGGCAAATCAACGGTAGTGCTCATAACATCAGCGGCATGCGAAGTCGCACAGCGCTGAATAACAGAGGCCAAAACGCGCTTAGCCTTTTCCTCTACCTCAATTGCCCCTTCGTCTTGCACTTTTTTGAGACGCGATAAAATATCATCTTTGGCATCCTCTTCCACCGCCGTTAGCAGTTCTCGCCTGGCCTCATCGCGAGAAAGCCCGGATATCTTTTCTATACGAGCCAGAGCTTCGCTTTGCAACTCTATAAATTTCTGTTTAGCCTGTTCCGTTTCGGCAAGCCTACTATTTAACGACTGCTGTTTATCTTCAAGCTCCAGCAATTTTTTCTCAAACAACGTTTCGCGCTTTTCTAGTCGCTGCTGTTCTTCTTTTAGCTCCTGACGTCGACTAACCTCTTCGCGCTTGACTTCTTCAATTAAAATAATGGACTTTTGCTGCGCATTCAATAGCAGTTCTTTTTCTTTTGTTTTGGCGTCTTGGATAATGCGGTGCGCCCGCTCCTCAGCGGAATTGATAGTGCGCACGGCGATCATCCGCCGAATCAAGTAGCCTAAACCAAGCCCGATGACGAGCCCGATGACGGCAAAATATATTGTCATATGAGATTCCTTATAGAATCCCGAAACGAAAACACGAAACTCTAGTATAGCCGGAAATATCCCTTGGTAAAACGGAACTGCTTGAATTTAGGAATTGTCTCTTGGCTTGTTCATTGAAAAGTTAAGGAATTTACCAGCAAACCGATTTATATTCTCAATTTCGAGAAATATTAACGAATAATTTACCTAGTCCAATGCTAGCATAAGAATAAATTTATAGCAAGGGCATGTATTAGGCCACCATATATTGCACTCCTGATTATGAATGGATAAAAATTGGATTGGCGATTTTAACTTCAGCGACCAGTGA
>Ga0155567_134_pt1 | contig 5473 bp, 7 predicted proteins | sample RifCSPhighO2_12_FD_107224 | JGI IMG/M metagenome (GOLD analysis project Ga0155567, IMG submission 107224) | Candidatus Uhrbacteria bacterium RIFCSPHIGHO2_12_FULL_46_13 | reverse complement strand
AGATGCCCTTGCCTTGGTCAGCCCCGACGGGACGGTCCGATATGGGTGCAGCCGCCGGCCGGTCACGCTTACCGACGCCGTCCGCGGCCAAATCAATCCGCACCTCCCCCTGCGGTCGCTCTACATTGTCGAGGCGACGGGAAAGTACGTTGCCGACCAGACGTCGGAGGACGAGTCCAAAGAAATGCGTCCGTATCAAGAGGCCTTGGAGCGGGTGCTCGGTTTAAAGAAGTAGGAGATTTCTAAGGTTCTAACTTCCTCCCTGCCTGCCGGCAGGCACGAGCCCTGAAGTAAAACGTACGGTCATTGCCGGGCGCTTTGCTTTTTGGTATCTTTCCCTGTATGAGAAAGCATCTCGAAAAAATTAAGCGGGCGCTCGGAAAAAAGCGACTTGATCCGAACAAGCCGGAGGAGCGGCGTGAGCTGATCGATCAGGCTGTGCAGCGGACGATTCGGGAATACGGCGAGGCCCTAAAAAAACTCGGCGCTGAGTAGACATGGATTATCTTACCGTTGAGGACGTACAACGAATTTGTTTCAAGTATGCACAGGCTCATCTCACCTACGATGAGCCTCTTCCGTCTTTTGATTCGCGTTTTCCCGACAAGCTCGAAGCCGCACTGTACGCGCCGCAACGGATGGTCGGAGGCACACCGGTGTATCCGACACTCCATGAACAATCGGCCGCTCTGCTGTATGAAATGGTAAAGATGCATCCGTTCCTGAATGGCAATAAGCGAATGGCGTGTGTGTCATTGATGACCTTCCTCGCATTCAATGGCAAGTGGGTACAGACTGAGTGGAGGAAACTCTACGATATTGCCGTCTCGGTCGCGGACTCAAAAACCGAGAATCGAGAGGGGATTCTCGGACTCCTGACAGAATTCATAAAGAACAACCTCGAGGATGCGTAAATTCTGAATGCGAACGCCTCTATTACTTGATTGGACCACGAATGAATATGTTGCGATACCTACCGCTTTTTCTCTCAATCGCTCTTTTGGGCGGCGGGTGCTCAATCATCTCAAGAGATCAAGCCCCGCCCGTCGCGCCTGCGACGCGGCAGCAACCAGCGGCCGTGGGACCCGAGCTCGATTTGAGCGGTCGCGGGCTGACCGCGATACCGTCGTATGTGTTCTCGCGGACGGATCTGGAACGTCTCGATCTTTCCGACAACCGACTGACGGGAGCGCCACAGGCGGAAATCAGGCATCTCCAGCGTCTCACCTTTCTCGACTTGAGCGGAAATGATCTGACTGGCCTGCCGGCCGAGCTCGGACAGCTGAAGCAATTGGAAATCCTCGATGTCTCAAACAACCGTCTCACGGGGCTTCCATTGGAACTCGGTAACCTTACGCAACTGCGCATTTTCGATATTTCCGGAAATCTGTATTCAAAACTGGATCTTGACCAGATCTCCGTAAAACTTTCGACTACCGAAATTCGACGGTGATGGTTTTGGCTTCCTCCCTACTTACCGGTAGGCAGGCACGAGTCCCCGCCAACAAAACGCCCCCGCCGCCATGGGGGCTGTCCCAAAACGCGCACAGTGTGCGCTTTTTGGTATATCAAAAAGATGGGATATGAACGCCCGCCTTGTCAGGCGGCAAATGCCAGTATTTTCTTCATGTTGTGCGCGAGAGAAACCAGATTCCACTCTGCGGTGACCCCCGCGAATCCCCGCAGGGAGAAGGTGGTGAATCCGAAGTTCTTCTTGATGTTTGCAAAGACCCCTTCCACGTCGTGGCCCCGTTGTTTGTAGTGATGTTTCCCCAAAACGGTCGCGAGTTTCTCTTTTTGTTTCTGCACATGCCGTTGCCAGACTGGCAGGATAATTAGCTGTGTTCTTTTTTTAGTCACGTCATCCCGATGTTGATAAACAACACGTCGATAGAGCTGCCTCTTCTCCGCGCGCGACATCGTTGACCTCGACGGTCGCCCGCGTTTCCCCCTTCCCGTTCTCTTGCGGGCGTATTGTTTGAAGGTGTATACCCGTCCATCGCGATGTGTGTATGTATCGTTTTCCGCGTCATATGTATAATCATCGAGCACGACCTGCTCCTGTGCAATAGGAATGTATGCATCGATACGCTCTTGCTCGCAGAAGGTGTAGTTGTCTTCCGTGGAATATCCCTTGTCCGCAAGAAGTCGTTGCGGTGCACGATGCTCCTGTTGCAACTTGTGCACACTCGGAATGAGCGTCGCTTGATCTGCTGACGTATTGAAAAGGGAACTGCTCAGGATGACACCATTCTCAACAACATTCTGGACATTGTATCCATTCGCGTAGTCCCCGCGCTTCATGCGCATAAGGCGAGAATCGGGATCGGTGGTATTCACGCGTGCAGTACGCTGGTTTGGTGTTCCAGTGACAACGGTGCGTAGACGAAATTCCGCGATGCGCTGTTTTTCTCGCAGTGCGTGCCGTTTTTGCGCACGGCCGGCCTTTGTTTTCAATTGCGGATCGCGGTCATCCTCCGCATCCCCATAGGCGGCGTCCTCTTTGACATCGAGCGCCTCGGCTGCCTCGATACAAGCACGAATCGTCTCCTCAAGCGCGGCAATCGTAGTATTTTTCTCTCTGCTCGCATTCGCGTACACCTTCGTGCCATCAATACTGCACGTCCCAAAAGAAACGAGCCCGATATCCTGTGCCTTCGTGACGACATGCGCAAAAAGAGACACAAATTGAGCGCCTTTTTCTTTGCGAAATCGCGCGAGTGTTCGAAAGTCCGGTGTGTCGTTGCCCGCAAGATACATGAAGCCGAGATCGTGGCGGCATCGTTGTGCGATGGCACGACTGCTGAATATTCGGTTCATATATGCGTAGATGATGACCGAGAAGAGCATAACCGGATGATATGCCGCGCGACCACCGTGAGCATTCGCATAGCTTTGTTCCAGTGCGGATGTATCAAGATCTGCAATGAATTCGCGCAAGATGAGCGCATCATGCCCCTCGCCAAGAACATCCTCGTAGCTCGGCGGTAAGAGCAGTGTTTGCTTTTGGTGATAGGGTTTGAAGGACATATTTTTTTCTTGATGATTGTTATATTTCTTCTTTCATTATTATACCAAAAAAACGCGCACAGTGTGCGCGTTTTGGGACAGCCCCCATGGCGGGGGCGTTTTTCAATTTGGTTTTTTGCAATCTACGACATGGCACTCGAGAAGATCAAGACCATGATCCGAATTTTACAAATACGGATGCCGGACATCCGGAGTGTGTCGTGATATACTCATGTCACCATCCTGACCAATTCGAAACCCATGATTTTCCCCTGCCGCTTCCTCCCAATCCTTGCCGTTTTCCTGCTTGCCGGCGCCGGATGCGCCCTCGGTCGTCAGGCGCCGCCTCCGGCCGCGCCCGCGGCTGCGAACATCCCGAGCTGCGAGTCGCTTTCAAGCATTCCCTCCGCCGACTTCGCCCCTGCGGACCTGCGCGCGCGTTTCCTCGAGTGCTTCCCCGAGCGCGCGGCGGCTCCGTCGCCGGCTCCTTCAACGGTGGGCGCGGCAACTTCCGCTCCGGCGGCCGCCGGACCGTCCTGCGACGAGCTCAAGTCCATTCCCTCGTCGAAGTACGCTCCTCCGGAGTACCGCGACGCTTTCATAAAGTGTTTCCCCGAAAGGAAATAATATCATGAAAACATTTTTAATTTTAATTGTCGGTATCGTCGGCTTATTTGTCGCCGCGACTGCCGTAATGTTTGTGCTAAAAGCGTGTCCTCCTAAAGGTCCATGGCCCGCGCCGCCGTGGTGTGGGAGAACAGTTAAAGAGGAATTCAAAGACGTGCTCGTTGTTCCGACAAACATGGATAAAATTATTTACCCGAATTTTTATAAACAAGCCAAACCAACGAACATAACCGTCAACGATCCCTATTGCTTAATTGAAGCCCCGGAGACCGTGTATCCTGCAACTTACTTAGGAGATTATTCTTTGCCGCAGATAAAAGGCGCGCCGCTTCCAGCTGGAATAACCAGGATTATTGGACTTAAGGATGGCTGGATGCCACATCCAAATAACAATACTGGATGCTACTCGTTTGGCTATGCGGCGATGAAGGAAGCGTATGAGAATACATTGCGACGCGTGAAGGCCATCGGCGCTGAAAAGATTACATTCACAAACTACGTGCACCTTTCAAACTTCAAAAGTGCGGAAATAGACGTGTCTGATAAAGCTGTATCGGAAAAAGACTTGAGGTTCGTAGCAACCAAGGCCCGCGAACAAAATCTTGAAGTTATTCTCTATTTGAACCTATCCCCGGGTGAAGAAAAAGTTTCATTGGAAATTCCAAGCGCTTCTTGGCTCGGCACACTTATTCATAATTGGGAGCCGTTTGTTTTAGACCAAGCCAATATAGCCGAAGAAACAGGAATCTACGCAATAATGATAAATCACTTTCATTATCAACCCAGCATAAAAGGATTTGAGGATGCTTATCAGAATGAAATGCTGGCTTTGCTCCAAAAAATTAGGAACGTATATTCAGGCAAAGTCCTTCTCATGATTGAGCCGATGTCGGACGCTAACTTAGGCAAGCTTGATACTTTACTTAAGCAGGTTGACGGGTTTATCTATACTCCTTTTGCAAACATTTTACAGTATGAAAGCGACAAAACAGTTAGCGTTAGCCGCCTCAAGACGCAATACTTGAATGGTTTTGCTGGCTTGGGTAGGGATTTTGGTAAGTACAGCAAACCAATTTATTTTAGGATACTAATCCAGTCCCATAAGGAATCTCTTGAAAAAGGCTGGATTGAAGACGGGTTCTGCATAGCGCGAGTAAGCGATTCCTGCTATCAAAGGAATCTTAAAGTTGATTTCGGAGTTCAGGCCATTGCTTACGAAGCGATGATGGAAGCAATTAAGCAAGCTCATAATAATTATTTTACTGTCGGCGGTGTTGACTCTTATGGCTACTGGTTCACCGATGTTATTCTGCCCGATGTTTCACAACCGCAAATTGCCCAGAGTGTCAGGAATAAGCCCGCGGAGAGTATTGTCAAAGAGTGGTTTAAAAAGTAATTCTTATGAAGAATGGATTTTTTCGATTAAATAAAAAACTCCCCCGCTGGGGGAGTTTTTAACATTATTGTTGCGGCGGCTGTGGCGGTTTTTTTCCAAACCGTGTTTTAATTTTATCCCAAAATATCATAAGAAGTCCTATTACTACAATGAGCCCCATGGAAATTGGCGCCATTGCTTTGTAAGGACCCTCGTAGCCCAAACTACCGCCAACCATAATTATGCCGAAGATGACGATGAAAATACCGAAAATTTTCCTTTTGTTCATAATGATAATTATTACTTTATCAATTAATAATGCTGTGACTATTGCCGACCTTTAGAATTAATTGTGGTTAAGCGTATCGATGCTTCACGCATCTATGCTAACGGGACCTTTGGCGCGGTCCGCGGCGGAAGCGGGATCCTCCTCCGCCCGGGCGTCCGCCTCCGCGGGGGCGG
>Ga0155567_118_pt1 | contig 6030 bp, 7 predicted proteins | sample RifCSPhighO2_12_FD_107224 | JGI IMG/M metagenome (GOLD analysis project Ga0155567, IMG submission 107224) | Candidatus Uhrbacteria bacterium RIFCSPHIGHO2_12_FULL_46_13 | reverse complement strand
GTCAGCTCGAAGACTTCGCTGCCGCCGGCTATTCCATGAGTTGTCATGGCTGTTCCTCCTTTTTCTGTTAGGGGTGTTTCTTACTCTGCACCCGCGGAGTAAGGAACTTGCCCACGTTCATCATTGCTGCTTTCTATGTATAACGTTTATGCACACAAAACAGTAATGATGGCGTTCGTCGAATGGATTTTTAAAGAACGCCTCACACCATAGCACTGAAAGAGTCTTGTGTCAAACGCGCGGGATGATTCTCCCTATTTGTGGTAAAATATGTTCGAGCATATTCAAACAAATCCTCGGCTTGAAATTAATTTTGAAATGAGTTCATGATAATATTTCGCTATGGTTGTGGTTTTGCACAATATCAGGAGTATGCATAATGTCGGCTCAATTTTTAGAACGGCTGACGCCGCGGGCTGCGAAAAAATATATCTTTGCGGCATTACCCCCGGGCCGCTGGATCGTTTTGGCCGGCCTAACCAAAAATTGCTCAAAGTTTCTCTGGGCGCCGAACGTTATATGCCTTGGGAGCGTAGTCGTTTAACCATGGGACTGCTTGATAAACTCAAGGTTAAGGGCTATCGTATTTTAGCGGTTGAGCAAAGCAAGAATTCCATCTCGCTTTATAAAATGAAACCCTTGCGGTCAAAAAGTACCAAGTGCGTTTTAGTGGTGGGTAATGAAATTAATGGCTTATCGCCGGCACTTCTTAAACGCGCCGACAAAGTTATTGAAATCCCTATGCGTGGCAAAAAAGAATCCTTAAACGTAGCCGTCGCTTTTGGCATTGCCGTTTTTTATCTCTTAAGATAAGCATTCTCATATTCTTAAGAATTTAAGAATGATATAGTACATTGTTTTTCTATTTGCCAGAATTCGTTATTTGCGGAATAATTAATGAAGAATCAAATTATAAATATAATTATAATCATCATTTAGAAAATTTACAAAAAATTGGCTGGGCTCTATGATTAAAGATTTTATAACAGAAGAAGACTTAGCTTTATTCACGAGTGGCTCTAGGTTTGCTCTTGCTCCGGTTCTTCTTAAAGAGGAAATGGAAAATACCATAGCTACTTTTGATCTTCTTATCCGTGAACTTCCTAAGACAAGAAACTTTTTTGTTTTTGCAGGACTGGAACATGTCAGTGAATACCTTTTACATCTTCGTTTTAATTCCAGACAACTCGCTTGGCTTAAGCATTCCTTCAACTTTTCTCCGGAAATAATGAATTATTTTAAGAAATTTAGATTTTCCGGCGATATGTGGGCGATGCCGGAGGGGACTCTGGCCTTTCCTAATGAACCCGTAATCAAAATTACTGCGCCGATTATGGAGGCGCAGATTATTGAAATGTTTTTGATAAATTCCGTTTATCTCCAAACCATTTTAGCGTCCAAAATTGCTCGTTTTATTCATGCGGCTAATGGCAAACCGGCAGCTATAGGATTTAACCGCAGTTATGGGACCGATGCGGCTATGAAATCCGCCAGAATTAACGAAATATTTGGAAATACTAATTCTCTGGCTTTGTATCATTTTAAACATGGTTCTCACGTTTTTAGCGCTGGAACTTTTCACTATCTCATCATGGCCTTTGAGAATGAGATTGACGCTTTTCGAGCATACCTCAAACATATGAAGGGCAAGGGTTATGTTTTGATTGATACATACGATTCTATCCGTGGTATTAAGAATTTTATTAGAGTCGCGAAAGAGCTTGAAAGATCTGGAGCAAAAGCTACAGGGATACAATTGGACAGTGGAGATTTATATAAATTGAGCGTCACGGCAAGAACAATGCTTGATGACGCGGGGTTGTCATACATCAAGATATTCGCCATGGGGAACCTTGATGAATGGAAAGTTGAGGAACTTGAAAAAAAGCAAGCACCAATAGACGTTTACGCCGGTGTTACTGAGCTTCTTACACCCTCCGATGCGCCGACAATTGAGTTAGTATATAAACTTTGCGAGCTTCATTCTGGAAACAAAATTTTTCCAAAAATGAAAACTTCCGCCAAGAAAATGTCATTACCCGGACGGAAACAAATTTTTCGCTTATTAAAAAATGGAAAATATACACAAGATGTTATTGGGCTTGAGAATGAAAGAATAGGAGGCAAAAGACTTTTGATTCCGATTATTAAGCGGGGTAAGTTAGTTTATCGTTATCCGTCTGCTAAACAAATTCGCAATCACTATCAATCAGAAATAAAAAAGTTTGACCACGCGATTTTTTCTATCCATCGTCAGAAAAAGTATCGTATTCAAATTAGTTCTGCCCTAAAGCGTCTTATCAAACAAACCAAGTTTGCATTGCGAGCAGTTCACCATGATACAGATTTAGATATATAGAATTTTGCGTTGTGTAAGCATGCGTATCGTGTCTTTAGCTCCGGTGATGACGGAAATTCTCTATGCTCTGGGGGCGGCGGATGATATTGTGGCCGTGACCAGATTTTGCGATTGGCCGCCGGAGGCTCTGGCAAAGCAAAAAATAGGGGCTTGGATAAATTCCGAGCCGGAAAAGTTAAATGAATTTAAGCCTGATTTAATTCTCGCTTCATATTACATGCCAGAGTCTTTGCGGCAGTGGTCAGGTGCCGGTCAGTTATTGCGTTTTGAACCAAAGAATTTGTGGGATGTTTTTGAATCAATACGCGTAATCGGTGAAGCTGTTGGCAAAAGTCGCCGTGCGGAAGATATTGTCAAAGAAATGAAGAACGGTTTTAGACAAATTAGGTCAAGCCGCCGAGGACAGCCAGTGCGCGTCTATATGGAAGAATGGTTTGAGCCGCCCTTAGCCGCCGGCAACTGGGTGCCAGAAATTGTGGCCATAGCTGGCGGCGAGGAAGTAATTATTGAAACCGGTCAGCCCAGTCGGACTTTTCCATTAGCCGCCTTGCTAATGGCGGATCCGGATTTAATTATTTGTCATTGGCTGGGGTGGGGCGAGAGGATTGATCACGATCGTCTCGTCAACCGCCCCGGCTGGCAGGATCTTCGCGCCATAAAAACAGGGCAAGTATTTTTTATTGACGACGCGCTGATCAATAGGCCCGGGCCGCGTTTGGTTGAAGGCGCGCGGGCGCTTAGTAAAATCTTTACCCAGCACATTTCGGCATTGCTCACTCTATGATCAATAATAGTCTGTGTTTATGAAGAAAAAGAATGGCAACAACTTAATTAGTTTAAACGGTTTGACGAGCGTTCGCTTGATGCCTAGATCGTTAAGGACTTTAGTCGTTTATGATGGCTATAGTTGCTTAATGGCTTGTTGCCCAAGAACGCTAACGCCGAAAGGTGCGGGGTTTAGTGGCGCAAATAGCCCAAGTTAAGGTATAATGCGCATACTATGTTTAATAAAAAAAATCATCATACATCTTTATTCCCAGACCAAGCGGCTAATAACAGTCAGACGCAAGGCAAACCACTGCGGCTTTCGCCGACTAGCGGGCTTAATTTATATAATGATTGTACGCGTTGTTTCTGGCTGCATTACAATGGTAGAGTGCCGCGCCCGCGAGGAATTTTTCCGTCACTCCCTGGCGGTATGGATTTGGTGATAAAAGATTATTTTGATGAATACCGTGGCGCGCTGCCGCCTGAACTAAAGGGCAGGGTTAAGGGTGAATTAATGCCGGATCTTGATTTAATGAACCAATGGCGAAATTGGCGTACTGGTCTTGAGTATCGTGACCAAGACCGTAATGCTGTATTGTTTGGGGCACTGGATGAATGTTTGGTTCATGAGGGTAAATACGTGCCTCTTGATTATAAAACTCGCGGCAGTGCACCAAATGATGGCGATAGTGAACGCTATTATCAAACACAGTTAGACTCTTACGCTTTAATGCTTCAAGCCAATGGTTATCCGGTGGCTGATTTTGCCTATCTTGTTTATTATTATCCCGAACGAGTGGGCGAGAATGGAGCAGTGAAATTCAATGTTCACCCTGTGGAATTGTCCTTAGATGCTCGTCGGGCTAAGAATACTTTTGAGGAGGCTGTTGATTTGCTCCAAAAGCCTTTGCCCAATCGTCGGGAAAGCTGTGAGTATTGCTCGTGGCACAAAAATATGGGCGCGTTTAGTTTATAATTATTTTTTCATCTAATATGACTTTTGAGGAATATCAGAAATTAGCGAAGCGCACCGCGCTTTATCCGAATGCTGGAAACAACTTTGTCTATCCGACCCTTGGCCTCGCAGGAGAGGCGGGAGAAGTGGCGAATAAGATTAAAAAAATTGAAAGAGATAGTGGGGGAGTAGTAAATGATAACACCAGAGAAGCGCTGCTTGACGAGCTAGGAGACGTACTTTGGTACGTTAGTCAATTATCTACGGAGCTTAATTTATCATTGGAGATTGTGGCTGAAAAGAATTTGGAAAAGCTGGCCGTGAGATTAGAGCGCGGAAAAATTTCAGGAGCCGGTGATCAGCGATAGCGGCATGAACGGCATAAGTAACGGCAATAATACGCCGGGCCACATAGGTTTTATTATGGATGGCAACCGCCGGTGGGCGCGTAGTCAAGGATTTCTCACTTTGGAGGGGCATCGGCGTGGATATGAAAAAATAAAAGAAGTTGGAGGATGGTGCCTAAAGCGCGGCATCAAACACGTGACGGTTTTTGCGTTTTCCACCGAGAACTGGAAACGCTCAAAAGAAGAAGTTGATTATTTAATGCAATTGATGCACCGTGCTTTAACCAACGAACTTCATGAATTTGATCGGCGCGGCATTAAATTAAAGATTATCGGACGGCGCGACGATTTGCCGTTAGACGTTCGAGAAGCCGCCAATCGGGCGGAAGAACATACGGCCAATAATAATGAAGGTACTTTATATGTGGCTTTAAATTACGGCGGTCGCGCCGAAATAGTGGACGCTATAAAAGCTATGCTTATAGCTAAAGTGGAGCCGCTTAAAATAGATGAGTCGTTGGTGCGTCAGTTTCTCTACGCTCCAGAGGCGCCTGATCCGGATTTGATTATTCGCACATCCGGCGAACAGCGCCTGTCAGGATTTATGCTTTGGCCTTCGGCCTATAGTGAGCTATACTTTATATCCAAACACTGGCCTGAATTCACGGAAGCAGATTTTGATTCCATCCTCACTTCGTATAAAAATAGACAACGACGTTTCGGTAAATAGACCATGAACTTTATGAAACCACTATCCACATTTAATCGTAAACTGGCGTTTACTCTCGTGGCCGACGAATTATTTGATTTGACTCTGTACCGATCATTGCGAGAACAGACCGATGCCAGTTGGTATAAACTTTTAGATGAATTGATACCAATAGAAGAAAAGCACTTTGCTTTTTGGCAGAATTTTTTTGATCTTCGCGTTGATCGGTTGAATATTGGGCGTCGCTTAAAATTAAAGATTATGCTGTTTTGGGCGCGTCTTTTGGGACACGGCTTTATTCATTTACTTCTGGAATCAATAGAAGTGCATGGTATTAGAAAGTATCTAAAGGTATGGGATGAGTATCGTGACACTGAATTAGCTGAAGCCATACGAGGTGTTCTGGATGATGAATTTCGGCATGAAGACGCTATAGTTTCCGGTGGGGCCGAGCGCCGGATTAGTGGTGAAAAAATCCGCAACATTTTTTTGGGGTTAAACGACGGGCTAGTGGAAATTTTAGGAGCAGTGAGCGGTTTTTTTGCCGCCTTTGGTGATACGAGTCAAGTATTGGTGGCGGGCCTGACCGTGTCCGTGGCTGGTGCTTTTTCTATGGCCGCCGGCGTATTTGTTTCTTCTGGTTCAGAAAAAGAAGTAGAATCAACCCAACGTCGTAAGGCAGAATTTTTGTCCCAGGGCCCAGAGAGAGCGGATGACGGGGTGAGGCCCCTTAGGCAGGCCGTGATCGTAGGGATTGCCTATTTGGTTGGTTCATTTGTGCCAATTTTTCCTGTGTATCTTGGCGCGAAAAACATAACCGCTTCTCTGGTGTCGGCTGGCATCATGATTTCAGTTATATCTTTTATTTTGGCCTTTGTATCAGGAATGGATA
>Ga0155567_108_pt2 | contig 8752 bp, 6 predicted proteins | sample RifCSPhighO2_12_FD_107224 | JGI IMG/M metagenome (GOLD analysis project Ga0155567, IMG submission 107224) | Candidatus Uhrbacteria bacterium RIFCSPHIGHO2_12_FULL_46_13 | reverse complement strand
TCTTGTCTGATTTTCTTCTGCCTTTAATGGTGGCCGTCGCTTACGCGCTTTTGGGAGAGAATGGTCTTAGTATTCTTCTTTCAACCATGGCACAGATGTCTTTATAGTTTGCCCTTGACGGCCTTAAGTATTTTTTCTATACTCATTTGCACTACATTAAGAGTAACGGAATCTAGAAATGGCGGCATAAATTATTAAAAGCTGTAAATTACAGTTTCATAGTTGCCGATTTTATTCCAAACATTTCGTTTCTTCTGGTAGATCTTTAGAGGTCTATTTTTCATTACCGTAAAATGTAATTAATACAAAACACATGCCAACAATGAATCAGCTTTTGCGTGGATCAAGGCGCAGCCATCAGCGTAAGTCCAAAACACCGGCGCTGGCTTCGGTTTTTGATACCTTGCATCGTAAACGTCATATCTTGCCGCAGGGCAGCAGCTTCAAAAGAGGAGTATGCCTCAAGGTAACAACCATGACGCCAATGAAACCGAATTCCGCCCTTCGGAAGATTGCACGCGTGCGTTTGTCTAACGGCATGGAAGTGACGGCCTATATTCCGGGCGTTGGCCATAATTTACAGGAACACTCCATTGTTCTCATTCGTGGCGGTCGTGTAAAGGATTTGCCCGGTGTGCGCTACACTATTGTCCGCGGCATTTACGATACCCAAGGCGTGGCAAACCGTATGCGCACCCGTAGCCGTTATGGGGTGAAGAGACCGAGGCAGGCGCCCCGTTAGAAGTCTGACTTATTAAAATCATCACTTTTTAGCCATGATAGCATCTCTTAACCAATTAAGTATTATAATCACCGCAGAAAATAAAATTCTCTCAAGAATTTTATTTTCCAAGGACTTCTAACGGGGTATGCGCGGCAAGAGAGCAGTCAAGCGAGCCATCCAGCCGGATCAAAAATATCGCAGTACTGACTTGGCGAAATTTATCAACTACGTAATGGAACGCGGTAAAAAAACCGTGGCTCAAAAAGTGGTCTATGGCATGCTTGATATTGTGGCCGAAAAAACAAAGTTGAATCCTTTAGAAGTTTTTGAAACAGCTATCAAGAATGTCTCGCCCGTGGTAGAAGTCAGGAGTCGGCGTGTCGGCGGTGCTAATTACCAGATCCCGGTGCCGGTTCGTCCGGAGCGCCGAATGATGCTGTCTTATCGCTGGATCATTGAAGCCGCGGCCGGGGCAAAAGGGCGTCCCATGAAAGAGAAGCTGGCCGCTGAAATACTTTCGGCGGCAAATAACGAAGGCGCGGCCATCAAGAAAAAAATGGATGTCCATCGTATGGCCGAGGCCAATCGTGCCTTCGCGCACTTCGCGAGATATTAACCCCGTTAGAAGTTTGACTTAATATAATAATCAATCTTTCAACCATGATACAATCTATTAACCAATTATATACTCTAGTTACCGCAGAAGATAAAATTCTTGAAAGAATTTTATCTTTCCAGAACTTCTAACGGGGTATGCCACGCGAGTATAGTCTAGAACGTACACGAAACATAGGCATCATTGCTCATATAGATGCGGGCAAAACCACTGTTTCAGAACGGGTTCTTTTTTATACCGGCAAGAAGCACAAGATCGGGGAGGTTCATGAAGGTGAAGCGACCATGGACTGGATGGCGCAGGAGCGCGAACGCGGCATTACCATCACTGCCGCGGCCACCACCTGTTTTTGGAAAGACCATCGGATTAACCTTATTGATACGCCGGGTCATATTGATTTCACGGCTGAAGTGAAACGGTCGTTACGAGTTTTGGATGGGGCAGTGGTTGTTTTTGACGGCGTGGCTGGCGTGGAGCCGCAATCAGAAACCAACTGGCGCTACGCCGACGAATATGGCGTGCCGCGGCTGTGCTTTATCAATAAATTGGATCGCACGGGCGCGGATTTTTACAAAGACCTTGATTCAATTCATGAACGATTGACTAAAAATGCTCACCCCATTCAACTCCCGATTGGCATTGAAGATTCGTTCTCCGGTATTATTGATCTAATTGAGCGCAAGGCGCATGTTTATCTAGACGACCTCGGCACAAAGCATGAGGAACGGACTGTTCCGGAAGATATGAAAGAGAAAGTGGAGAAATATCGCCATAAACTTATTGAAGCAATTGTTGAAAACGATGAAGAGTTGATGCGCCAATACTTGGGCGGTCAGGAGCCGTCCGTGGCCGATCTAAGGCGCGTGCTTCGCCAAGCTACTATCAGCGGCGCGATTGTGCCGGTTTTTTGCGGTTCGGCGCTGAAGAATAAAGGCGTGCAGTTTATGCTTGATGCAGTGGTTGATTATTTGCCGAGCCCATTAGATATTCCGCCAGTTGAAGCAATGGATGCTGACCATCCTGATAAAAAAATTATTATTAAACCAGACGACAATGAACCGTTTACCGCGTTGGCTTTCAAGGTTGTATCAGATCCGTTTGTGGGTAAGCTCGCTTTTTTTAGAGTTTACTCCGGCACTCTTGCGGCCGGCTCGTACATTCTCAATACCACTACTGATAACAAAGAACGCCTGGGTCGCATCGTGCGTCTTCACGCCAACAACCGTGAAGATGTTGATATGGTTTATTCAGGAGAAATCGCCGCCGCCGTTGGTCTGAAAGACACGTTCACTGGCCACACGCTTTGTGATCCAAATCGTCCGGTTATTCTTGAATCAATTGTGTTTCCAGAGCCGGTTATTTCCGTGGCTATTGAACCAAAAACCAAAGCCGATCAGGAAAAAATGGGCATTGCCCTGCAAAAATTGGCCGAGGAAGATCCTACTTTCCGAGTTCGTTCAGATGAAGAAACGGCCCAGACGCTTATTGCCGGAATGGGGGAACTTCATCTTGATATCATCATTGACCGCATGAAGCGCGAATTTAAGGTGGAGGCCAATGTCGGCAAACCGCAGGTTGCCTACAAAGAGACCATTAAGAAAACGGCCGAGGCGGAAGGTAAGTATATTCGCCAATCCGGCGGTCGTGGTCAGTACGGCCATTGCTGGTTGCGGGTTGCGCCTCGTGAGGCAGGCGCCGGTTTTGAATTTAAGGACGCGGTGAAGGGCGGTGTTATTCCCCGAGAATATATTCCGGCGATTAAGAAGGGAGTGCAAGAGGCGCTGGATCGCGGAGTGATCGCTGGCTATCCGGTTATTGATATTGAAGTCGCGGTTTATGACGGCACCTATCATGAAGTTGACTCTTCCGAAGCGGCCTTTAAGATTGCCGGTTCTATTGCCTTGCAAGATGCGGTCAAGCGTGCCCAGCCAATAATTTTGGAGCCGGTTATGAAAATAGAGGTTATCACTCCAGAGCAGTTCATGGGCGACGTCATCGGTGACCTCAACGCTAAGCGCGGGCAAATTCAGGAGATGCGTGATCGCGTTGGAGTTAAAGTGATTGACGCGACGGTGCCCCTGGCTGAAATGTTCGGCTATGCCACGTCACTCCGTTCAATGTCTCAAGGACGCGCCAGTTACTCTATGGAATTCTCTCATTACGCTGAAGTGCCGCGCAATGTGGCCGAAACAATTATTGGCGAGAAGGTAAAATAGGGGTCGGATTGAACGGCGAGCTGGCCACCGTTCTCCCGAATAATGCGCGCGGTCGAACCTTATTGGGAAAAGGGTACGGTTTGAGATGGTTCGGCTGTTTGTTCGCTGGAGTTGGGAATAGTAGCTGGTTTTGATAGCGTGTCGTTTGTTGGTGTTTCTTGAGCTGGTTTTGTCTCTGCAAAAATTTTTCCTTCGGGAGTGCGGCATGTCCGGGGCGGACCGGCAGTGATAGTGTGACCAGCCGCGACGCAAGCGGCGAAGTCTTCCGGCGCTGGCGCGGGTGTGACTGTTGGCAACCCCAGGCGGGTGCTCGCCTCAGTGGCCACAGATTGTTCAGTTGCTTCGCGAATCGCTTCGTTGGCTTTGACAATCGCTTCGCCGTACTCGCCGCGCGCGAGCTTATCCTTACTCTCCAAAATGGCGCTGGTCGGCGGTATAATTTTTGGCCGCGCAGGATTCATCGTCGGCGCCATGACCCCTACTAACTTCTCGGCGCGGCTCGTGAGCGTTTCCGCTCGTTTCACCCCTGCCTCGGCCGGTACTTTGAGAGATGGTGCCGTGCCAATGGTACGGATTTTTTCCTCAATGGCAACGCGGGTTGCAGTGGCGCCGCTCGTCATCGTCGATAGGTTACTGATAAGTGTCTCTGTCGTGGAGGTAGCGTCATTTTGCTGGAGCCTCTTTAGTACCGTGCTGTGTGCCTTGAGAGTAGCTTCTAAGGACGAAACGGTAGCGGCCGCGCTCGGAAGATTGCCGCGTTCAGTTAAGTTGCGGATGCGACTCTCAACAGTGGCGAGTTGTGATGTTAGCGCTTGTTCCACCACCACTCGCCGTTCGTCCGTCAGCTGGCTTCTGACAGTCAGTTGCTCCGCTTCAAGGAACCGTCGGTTAATGCGCTCAATCTGCCAAGCTAGGCGTTCGGCGTCGGTACTGATTAGTTTTTCTCGAGCCCGTTCATTGAAGGATAGTTTGACCGGGTAAAGGAGATCGCCCGGTAACGCGCGCTCGGCCGCGAGAGATGTTCCGCCGCCGACTAGGACGAAGGCGGCCACGACCGCGATCGCTGGCCGACTGAGCAATATGGCAGGTATTCCCCAACGAGGATGGTATTCCTGTTTTTTTCGTTCAATGGCATGCGTCTCTTCCCGTATTTTATTAAGGAGTGCTGTACGCATGGTTGTCCGCTCCGCGGTTGTTAAGGCGGGCTGACGGAGTGTATCCGCGAGTTTAGGATTGGAATCGTTGTGTTGAGATTGATTGTTCATACAAGCAGTGTGCGGAGGCGTTTTAAAGCGCGGTGCAGGCGGACGGAGACGGCATTCTCTGTTTCACCGGTCAGCTCGGCAATTTCTTTAACCGGCATACCGTCAACGTAGCGCATAATCACAATCGCTCTGGAGCGATCATCAAGGTGGTGAACCATCTGGAGGGCATCGGCACCATCTAGTTGGAGAGGGAGTCGCTCGTCCGGCGATGGCGGATCAAAACCATATTGCTCCTGCAGTTCATCAAGCGATGCGGTTGCGGGCTTTCGCCATTCGTCAATCACGATGTTGGTGGCGGTGCGATAGAGGAAGGCCTTGAGATTGGCGACGTCACCCCCTTCGCGCATGTACCGCCACGTTTTCAAAAAAGCATCTTGGGTGAGGTCTTTCGCCCGTTCGCGGTCGCCGACCCTATAGTAACAATGCCGGAAAATGCTGTCGGCGTAGCGGTCATAGGCTTCACAAAGCTGTTGCTCCATTTTCTTCTGCTCCATAATATAGTGACGTTTTATCAGCGGTTTTCTTACACTAAATGTAAACAGTGTAGCACGGCTAGCTCTTGGCTGTAAGATTTTTTACCTTGGGACGTCTTAAGATTATAGGGGGTGAGAATCAGGGAAATGCTAGGCACTGGGCGACGCTTCAGTGATTAGTGAGAACTAGAGCAATTCAGTCTTGTGTTTTGAGGGGGGGGAGAGTAAAATAATAAGGTCAGTAAGCGTTGTAGATTTTTTCATTATTCACATTAACTTATTAGGATTTCAGGCCGATTGGCGTGAAGTCCTTAATACGTCTACGTTATGCAAAACATAGTAAACGAAAGGAAAAACAGTTTAGCAATCGTCGTCAGTACACCGCATAGCGTAACTGGGCTACTCGTTTTATTTACTATAGCCGTTGTCGGTATGGGGGTTGCCCTGACGCCTACGTTCACCAGCGCCACGACGTCAGTCAACAAGCCAGACCTCACGATCGAAGATAGCTTTGTCGAGGGGGGTCTTCTGAAGTTCAAATACTGCAACCGCGGCACAGGGATGGAGTACAACGCCATTGGTTCACCAGCGAATTTCTACATTAAGGCCACCACGAACGGCGTGTCTTTTGACGGCAGAACTAATGCCGCGTATTTATTTGGCGTCCCAAATGTTGGACAGTGCAAGATAACTGATGGCTACGAGCCGAGCCGCTATGGCCTGACAACGTGGCCGAGCTCGATGACGGTGATAGCAGAGGCCGACTGGCAAAATAGCATCGCTGAGTCAAACGAGAGTAACAATACACTCACGAAAGCCGTGATTGTCTCAACAACCCCATCTTCCATCATTGTCCTTTCTCCGAACGGTGGAGAGCAGTGGGCGATCGGTTCTGGTCAGAGTGTACGCTGGTCGTGGAGCGAATCCACTTCCACCAATCACACGGTACGATTGATTAGTGCCGCCACCGGCCAAATTATCGCCAACCTCGGGCTCGGCGTTGATACTCGCCTGGGAGCAAGCGGTTATTCATTTATAGTGCCCCAAGTTACGCCGGGGAACTATAAGGTACGGGTGTGCGACGATTACTTAAGCGGCGCTTCTGGAGTTTGCGACGACAGCGACGCGCCGTTCAGCATTGTGGCAAATATTAGCAGCGAATGGATAAAGGAACAAGTAAAATGTGTTTTCAACGGATCAAACACTGAACAAAAATGTTATACAACATTAGAAACACAGATAGGCTGTTCCGGAGTTAATTCTTGTATTGTAGATAATGTCCCCGGTTGGCGTGGAGAGACAATTACCTGGAAGAGTTCTTGTGGTGGTTATGCGTATACAACAATTGATGGACAAAATGAATATGCCACATTCCAGTGCAGTAGTGTCCAACCCTCCATCACCGTTCTCTCTCCGAACGGTGGGGAAGCACTACAACGCGGAGAAGGCTATTCCATTACATGGACGCACCCAATAACATTATTGACTCCTTTGGTATTTGATATCTCTCTCGTTCCCTATCAAGCGCCTTGTCCTGCGGGTCAAGTGTGCACGTTAATGATACAAGCCCCATACACAATCGTAAAAAATTATTATAATAAGGAATCTAGTAATGGTGTTTATCCCTGGGTTATCGGGAATGTTCAAGAAGCATATCGTATCGTAAACGATGGCGCTTATTATATTCAAGTATGCCAATCGGGGACGAGTATCTGCGACCAAAGCGATTCGTATTTCAAGATTGTAACTTCACCAACAACGTTCAAAGAACAAGTAAAATGTGTTTTTAATGGATCAAATACCGAACAGACATGTTATACCGCTTCAGGAGAAAAACAGATTGGCTGTTCCGGCATAAACGCGTGCATAATAGATGTCGCAGGATACAAGGGCGAACAAATTACTTGGAAGAGTTCGTGTGGCGGGTACGCTTATACAACCATGGATGGGGTAAGCGAGTATGCGGATTTTAATTGTAGCGTAACTCCTTCTATCACCCTCCTCTCTCCGAACGGTGGAGAGACGTGGATAAAAGGAACAACGCAGGCGATCAAATGGCAGGACAATACGGGTACTATATCTTGTCCCGTCGGAACAAACTGTATTTTGCCTGTTCGATATTATGACCTTAAACTAGTCTCATACTATCCGCCTTGTACTGGCCAGGTTTGTCCTGCGTATCCGTACCTGGCGCCCTATACAATTGCCACGGGGATAAGCGGTTCGCTGACTTCGTACTCTTGGAGTGTGGGCAAGATTATGAACACATACGGGAATGGTGAGATTGCTCCCGACGGTTCATACACCGTTCAAGTTTGTGTTTCTGGTTCTAGTACCTGCGACTCTAGCGACTCATATTTCAAGATTGTGTCAGCTGCAGGTCCCGTTATATTAGGTGTTTCTGGCCCGCAGTCGCTTGCCGTCGGCCAGACTGGAACTTGGTCAGTTAAAGCCAGTGATTCAAGCGGAAGCCCATTGACCTACTCCGTATTGTGGGGAGATGAAATCGCCGTTCCTCTTGACGCCTCCAGGCAAAGCGTTACTCCTCCACAGCAGACTGCGACATTTACGCATGCTTATCAAGGCGCTGGTAATTATACCCCTACCTTTACGGTTACGAACCAAAGCGGCGCCAACGCCCAGGCGAGCCTCTCGGTTGTCGTTGGTGGTGGGGTAGCGATCAACACTCCTCCTAAAATCACCAGTGTGTCCGCACCGACCAATCTTCAGGTGGGAGAATATTCACAATTTGGTTTTGCCGCCGTTGATCCTGATCGCGATGACCTTTCCTGGGCGGTTAACTGGGGTGAAACCGGCATCAGTTCGGCTGTAGCCTGCCCGGTATCTCCTCTTCCTGGTGAAGGTAAGGGACGCGGCTACACCACAAAGTACGCCTGGAACACTCCGGGCACCTATCGGGTGAGCGTGTATGTCACGGATTGCCACGGCGGGGAGGATAGCGATGCTTTCACAGTAGTTGTTGGCGGAAGCGAACGACGAACTATAGTTTGGCAGAACTTAGCTTGGACGCCGATTGACGTCGGGGCAACGGCGCCGGACGACGGCACTTGGTACACTTATGGCGACGAGCTTCGGCAGGATGGAGTAACAGATCGCCATTATAAAGTGGTCGCTAATAGCATGACACCGCAGACAGACTATGAAGTGAAGACGATTGTTCGTCTGCGTGATGGTCGTCAGGTCGGTCTCTGCGGGCGTATGGACGACGCTGGCAATGGTTACTGCTATGCCATAGGCGACTATAACGATACGTTCTTGGCGGTTTTTCAAGGCAACGATCAGAATCCGGAAGTTGCAACCGTGTCAAAGAATTTAATATTTGACCAAAACGCGGAATACATCCTCAAGCTCCGTCTAACTGGACCACGAGTGCAAGGCAAAGCTTATCGTTTGGGCCAGCCAGAACCAGCCGAGTGGGCTATAGATTTTGAGGACTC
>Ga0155567_127_pt1 | contig 9580 bp, 10 predicted proteins | sample RifCSPhighO2_12_FD_107224 | JGI IMG/M metagenome (GOLD analysis project Ga0155567, IMG submission 107224) | Candidatus Uhrbacteria bacterium RIFCSPHIGHO2_12_FULL_46_13 | reverse complement strand
GACTTTGTGTGCACTTTTATCGCCACCTCGCGCATCGCCCGCGCAAAACCTGTAATTTCCTCGACGGTTTCGCCTTTCCTTCGTAAAGCGACAAGAAATTCGGTAATCTGTGATGAGACTGCCTCGCCTGCCATAATGTTCCCCATCGCTGTGTATGCTTCCGATTCAGAGAGTCGTTGGCCTAAGATTGTCTTTTGAAGCACATCATGCATCATATACCTCCTTCTGGGGTTGACTGTGTAGTTGTAAAGAACGTACTTTTCGCAGATGCGAAAAGCCCGCTCGGAGAGCGGGCAGAGGTTACTTTTAAAAAGTTAACAGCACACTATGCTCGCGCTCCGAAAAGGACGAGCAGCCACCAGCTCAGCTGGTTATTATTTTGTTGCCTTGAAATACAAAATTTCATAAATAGTTAATATATTTATCTCATTTTTCTATTCTATTCTTTATCACTTTTATCTTATAAATCTTGCTACCACCATACTAGTATACTAGTATGGTGGTAGAATAAACCAAGGGTGAAAAGCTGTCAAGGTGTCCCCTGTGGATAACCTAAATGCCGTCCAAAAATACCTTGCCCCTCACCGTGGTGGGGTGGGGCCGCAGGAATAAATAGAAACTATTAATCGTTCTCGCTGGGCTTAATACCCCACGCTCAAGATGCGGAATTTATTGTACTAAGACTCTAATTGAAAATAGAGCCGATTGATATTCTATCCTCTGGAATAATAACGCTTAAGAATACGATTGAACCCGCCCTCTGGGTTAAGAAGCATTCTTGCCCCTCGCCCCACCGTGGACACCGCTACTCTCAAATTCTTGACAATGTCCCACTGCGGCACCTCACGATGAAGCTGCCTTACGATTTGCCAACGCAAGGCAATCTCTTTGAGCTCGGTTGGCGTTAAAATGTCTTTCATAAAATCATGAAGGAGGCGCCTGTCACCGGCCGCCCGATCAAGCACGGTTATCAGCTCCTCTATATATTCTTGTCGCAGTTTGCCCATAAATTTAGAGTTAAAATATTAAAAATTAATTTACCCTATCTTATCCTAGCATATTTTATACCAGCATACTAGTATGCTGGTATAAATGACAGAAGACGCTAAGGGACAGCAACAATGCGGTTGCCTAATTGATAGCTACCGTTTCACGAGCTCTCTAATACGATTGACAATTTGCGATGGCGTGACGCGCGGCTTTAAAAATACGTCAGTGGCGCCTAACTTTTTAGCTTCTTCAATGTCGTGCGGTTCAGCCGAATTGGAGAGGACGATAATTGGTATATCCTTAAGTTTGGGTGTGGCGCGCAATGTTTTGAGCGCTTCCAAACCATTCAAGGCCGGCATCATCAAGTCCAGAAGAATAATATCAAACGGCTCGGTCTGCGCGACTTTGATGCCCCAAGCTCCGTTTTCGGCCACTTGACACTCAAAATTTTCGTGCTTAAATCGCTCGGTATAAATTTCAATAATTTCGCGCGTGTCCTCAATCAAAAGCACGCGTATTGGTTTGGCCGCGTCAGCCCGATCAGATTTCCCCTTGGCTAACACTGTCTCAATTTTTTTCAAAAGTTCTGACGGCGTGTGATCGGATTTTACCAAATAGTCATCAGCGCCTAACTGCATACCTTTGACGACCTCTTCTTCTTGCCCCAGATTAGAAAAAATAACGATCAGCTGATGTTTCAACTCCGGGTCATTGCGCACAATTTTTAAAACAGAATAACCGTCCAATACCGGCATAATAATATCAAGTAAAACTAGATCCGGCTTTTCTTTGCGCATCATCTCAATACCCTGCTCCCCATTTTCAGTCGTCAGTACCTTATACCCCAGCGACTCAAATTTGGTTTTGTACATCTCGCAAAGAAAAGGCTCGTCTTCAACAATAAGAATTGTACGCTTAGCACTAGTTTGAAGCATAAATGAATATGGCTAAATTATGCCCTAATTTTACCCCACCATTGCCGCAAGGGCAAGGGCACATGATATACTTAAACAATCCTATAATACAAAAGGATACTGCCCTTTCTGTTTAATTTCTTGACTGAAAACAGATGAAATTTCACTTCTTTGGCTGTCATGCTTTCAAATATGTTCAAGCCCCTGCCAAACACTAAAGGTTCTATGGTGAGATAGAGCTCGTTAAGTAGATCATTTTCTAAAAAATATGTGTAAGTTTGCGTGCCTCCTAACACGGCCACCGTTTTGTAAGGACTAAGAATTGTCCGAATATCCACTCCACTAGGATTGCAGAACAACAAATTGTCATGCTGTCGCGCGGTGGTGCGGACTGAATGGGTAAAAACAACACAATTTCTTTTTGCCAGCGGCTTTTGGGCAACTTTGTATGTATTATTTCCGACCACAATCACATCACTCTTGTCTAATAGGCCATGAAGAAAATCTTTGTCTTCCGAGCTTGTCCAGTCAGTGGAGTGCCCGGCATGAAGGGCGATTTTGCCATCTATGGTAACAGCGGCCACGGCTATAATGATTGGCGAGGTGTTCATTTTTTATGCTCAAAAACCTTAAGCAATGGGGCATACAAATCTTTAAGATAAGGAATCACTAATTTTTGGCGAGATGATTTAGTAGTGAACCGAATAAACTTTGCTCCGCGCAGTATCATGATAGGAGTCTGCTCATTACCTTCTCCCATGAGGAGAACGGCCATGGCCGAGAGTGCATCAACAACGTTTGTTTTAGTGTATTTTAGTTTTCTCCCAAAAATATCGGGCTTCCCTCGGTAATCATACAATGGCTCAAGGCCGCAAGAGCCAATGGATATACCAATGACCCCATAACGCAAAGGAATAGTGTGACTGTCGGTCGCTATCAGCGCCAGATTTTTCAATTTGAATTTTTTCTTCAAATAAACTCGTAATTCTTTTAGCAACGGGACGATGCCTTGAGGCCACAAGATGTAATAACCATTGCCGTTGCTCTCGTCTATGCCGGCTGAAGGAATTAACGTGGAATTCTTAATTGTTAAGAAAAAATTGCCATATGAGGCAAGGCGGCGGTGAATATATTTGTCCGCCTCCTTTTTTATTAAATAATCCTTTTTAACGCTTGAGTTAATTTTTACGCATCGACCCTGATGAATGGCTAAAATCTTAGAAGTAATGAACAGCACATCTCCCTCCCGCAATCGGGGAAGAAATTGATCTAATATTAGATAAATGTTGTCCCGCGGAGGTACGACGACCCGGGTCCTTACCTTTATGAATTTCATCTATTGAATAATGGACTTTGGTTTAATCCCCAGACATATTTCTGATTTACCGGGAATTGATAAGAGACAAGATTTTTTTCATTCAAGAAATTGAAGACATTGTTAAAAATCAGATAGGTAGCGGCGATACCTCCCGCGAATGTCAACCGCTCAATAATAACGACGGGGATGAGAGAAACCCAGACCGCCTCTGGCAATGGTATGAAATATATCCATAGCGCTCCGCCAACAGCATGAGCAGTGAAAGTCGCTCCCAGGCTCCGGACTATGAGCGAGCGCTCCCGAAAAAAATAACTGACAATCGGAATGAGCCAGAACAATGAGAAAAACCAGACTGTTCGCCCTATGGGATGCACGACGAACGCCAATATGGCAACGGCAGGAATAATAATGTTCAGTTTTGTTTTCCGGCCAAAATAGGCGGCCGCGAACATCATGGGCAATAAACGGATGATGGTTCCCGCATCTTGAATGTGCGCGCCATGGACAAGAAAGTTGAATACTTGCATGAGCAACACAGAAAGCGCCCCGGGCATAGCTCCCAGAAAACCCCCAGCCACTGGCCCAAATGCGTCAAAAAGAGTAAAAGTTGCCTTGGAGCCGACGAGGTGTGTAAGGGGCACCTGCAAAAATAGAAGTCCCAGGACAATAAACACAAATGAAAACAGAATCTGTTTTTTGTTAAATGATCTTTGATTATCGGACAGTAGTGTCATAAAAAATAATGTTAAATGATAAAGCTTTGTTGATTATTATAACACGTTGTTCTTTTTTTGCATATTTCACGTTCCCCTGAATTCAATCTCAAACATTTTATCGGAATGACGGCGATCGTAAACTTTTTGCTGAACCAATAGAAATTCTATTAAAAACTACCACCATACTAGTATGGTGGTATAAAAAAATAATAAAAAACTTGCGATATTGTCGCAAAATATCCCTACCCCAGCATCTCCTCTAGCGCGACCACGGCTTGGTCTTTGGGCGGAGGTGATAGTGAAAAAGTTATCCTATATGGATAAAAAATATATTACTGGGTGTTGTCAATAAGTTCACGCTCCAAGAGTGGTAGGTCGCGCGTTATCGTCTCCCAAATATACGCGGCGTTAAGCTCGGCATAGTCATGGACTGCCTTATCTCGGAAGCCGCTTACATCGTGCCATGGAATGGTGTCATGACTCTGCTTAAACTCTTCCGAGAGTCGCTTAGCCGCTTCACCAATAACAATAAGCTCACGCAACACCGCGCTATATGTTTTCTTGTCGTTCACGAACTGCTCATACGTCAGGCCAGCAACAAACGTATATATGTTGGCGATGGCCTCACGTATATGATCACAATAAAGCTGATCGTTCTCCATAGATATCGCGAAGTTCCGCCATCGCCCGCGGCTTCACTCGGGGGTGGAGCGAGTCGATGGGGATCAGGTCAACGCGATGCTGTAGCACTTCCTCTAGTTCACGCTGGAGGCGGATAAGGTCAAGCAGACTGCGTCGGCCGCGCAAGGCCACCAACAAATCAATATCGCTTGACGGCGTATCTTCACCACGCGCCACTGATCCAAAAACGCCGGCAAACGTTACGTTATTGACCGCAAATACCGGCTTAGTTCGATTACGAATTTCATTAATCGTCATAGTTATGGCAATAACAGAGCGTTATTCAGCAACCAAATTATAATAATGTACAACAAAAACAATCAACTTTTATGACACAATACTAATTGACGCGACACTCTGTCTATATGTAAACAGTGTATCTCTATAAAAAACAAAAGTCAAAAATCAATCCGCTACCCCAACATTTCTTCCAGTGCGATTTGAGCTTTGTCTTTCAGTGGAGGCGGGAGAGGAATGGCAAAGGCAAAGGTGGAGCCCAATCCTTCGCCTTTTGATTCCACCCATATCGCCCCGCCGTGCGCTTCCACCATCATGCGGCCAACATAGAGCCCAAGCCCTGTGCCTTCGGTGTGCACCAGAGCCGAGCCCTGGCCGCGAATAAATTTTTGAAACAAACGGCTTTGATCTTCGGCTCTCACGCCATTGCCAGTGTCGCTGACACTAAAAACAACGCAGGGTTTTGAAAAATGACCTTCGGCGCCTTTCGGCTCGTGATGCACGGACACGCTGACCGTCCCCCTTTTAGTGTACTTTATGGAATTATCCACTAAGTTTGTCATCACTTGGCGAATTTTTTCCTCGTCAAGATTAATGAGTGGTGGCATTTTTTGCGGCATACTAAACTTTAAAGCAAGCTGTTTTTTCTTGGCCGCGGGCATCAGCTCATCCACTACCTTGGCGGCCACATCAGCCAGTTGCGTGAGCGCCATGGTGTATTTCATTCTGCCAGATTCAATGCGCGAAACAGACAGCAAATTTTCCACGAGCTGAATCAGGCGTTCGCCTGACGCATAAACTTTTTCCAAGGGCTGGCGATGTTTTTCCGGCACCGACCCAAACGACCCCTCCAGAATCATGGAGATGTAACCCTTGATAACAGTCAGGGGCGTTCTCAACTGGTGCGAGGCAATAGACACAAACTCCGACTTTGTTTCATCCAACCGCTTTAGTTGTTCATTCACCACCTCTAGCTGTTTTGTCAAAATAGCGAGCTCCTCTTTTTGTTGGACTTCAGTCCGCACGCTACGTACGAGGAATGAACCAAAAAAGGCGATGATTATAAAGAAGAGGAATCGTATAATTACTTCCTGGGACGTTTGAGAAAATATAAGCTGTATGAACAGTATGAAAACAATGCTAGCGGTTAGCATCTCGGCGGCTACCACCTTAACGTTGAGGAGATGATGCTTTGTAATCGCATAGGATATGGCGATTACAATGACAGCAGTAAAAATAGGCCCAAGCCAAGTGAATCGCCACTCCTGTATAAATGGTGAGGGAAGGATTAAATTGAAGAAGACTCCGAGTACGCCAGCTGTCAAAATACTCCAAAGGATATAACCGAGTTTAATTTTTGTCTCGTGGTTCGCGGTTCGCCAGCGTCTATAAAGAGCGTATAACGAACCAAAAAAGTAGAGGATAAAGTAGAAGGAAAAAATTGTGTACCCAAACAATTCCTGAACCCCCACACGAGCTTCAGGCGTATAGATAATATCAACAATAAGAACATTGGGAAGAAGTAATATGATTGTCAGAAAAAACGTACTTAGTATGAGAAACCACCTCTCCGTTGTGCTGAATCTATCACGATCTGGGAAATAATGGATAAAAATATAGAAAGAACTGGCAATAAAAATAGCGGCAAGATAAGAAAGCTTGAGAAAGAAAATCGTCAGAGCTGTGTTTTGGACTGTACGAAAAGCAATCAGCGCACCGGCCCATAAGGCCAGTGAGATAGCAAACAAAGCAAACCAAATATTGACCGGATCACGCCTATTACTGGCGGCGACTAACACCGCCAGAACGACGTTCATAACAATAATAATTAAAAGAAACAACTCTTGAATATTCATAATTAGAAAACCGCGCGGGTGAAATGAAGACTTTACATCATCATATCACTCCGCGCGGCGCTTGAAAAGCGAATCATCAAGGCATGAAGAGCGCCCCTCCCTCAACCGCTCCGGCCCCGACGAGCATAAAAATGATAGGCTGGTCCTTTGGGTACCGACCGGCGCGACAATCCTCGTCCACTAAGAGGAGGGTAGAGGCACTGACGGTGTTCGCGAAACGGTCGACGTTGTGCGGAGCGCGCTCTTCTGGAATCCCGAGTGCGCCGACCAGACCCTTGATGAGATTGAGGTTGGCTTGGTGCAGGTAAAATCTACCGATGTCGCCAACGCTAATCCCGTAGCGCTCGGAAAAGTGCTGCCACACGCGCTCCATCGCAGGGGCGAATGAGCCTGCCACGTCGTGCACATCCACGAGGTAAACATGCTCGTCGATGCTCGTCTCAGTTGTGGGGCAACTAACGCCGCCGCCCCGGTAGAACACCAACGGGTGTTCCGGCTCGTAGGCGACGTAGGTGCCGACGAGATGCGGCCCCTCACCCGGGCCGAGCAGAATGGCACCGGCGCCATCGCCAAAGATGGCCGGCGCGACCCATGCGCCTCTCACTCTCTGGTAACGTTCTCTATTGAACGAACTCGCCACATCGTTTGTGGCGACTATGAGGGCGTACCAGTCATCTCCGTCCTGCAGGCGGTAGAACGCCTCGATGAGCTGTAGCCCGCTCGCCACCCCGGCGCAACCGGGGTCGAGCTGCTGGATTGTCACGGTACGGCACAAACCGAGCCGATGTGCGAGCGTAATGGCGTCGCGCTGAAAGTGCAACTCGTTCGGCGTGCACGTCAGCAGAACAAGATGTTTCACCCTCTCGGGATGAATACCGCCAGCCCGTAAGGCGTTCTGAGCCGCCATCTCGGCGTAGTCCAACCCGGTTGTTGGCATGATTTTCATGCCGTCTAAGTTGAGGTTGAGGCTATGCCGCTCGATCCCCAATTTCTCGAACGGCCAGCTTGCTGGTCGAGGGTCACCAAGAAGCATCATGAGCTCCTCGTTCCCCATCGTGGGGAGGATTACCCCTCCACTACCAATAATGGTCAGTGCATGTGTGCTCATGGTATATCTCCCTTCCCTCTGGTTTATTTTTGTTTCTTTGTTGTAAATATCTTTCTGTAAACATGAACAGTATAAACTACCACCATACCACAACACTGTCAATTGGCACTGACTTAGTATATCTTATGCCCTTGACGCTGACAAGAATGAATGGTATGTTGCTCTGTTCACTTGCGATGGTCGTGAGTGAATTCCTTGACAATTGAAAAAACAAAAGTTAGGCCACGGCGTGGCTGAAAGGGGTATCAAAATGGAAAGGTTGAATCAACTGGTTGAGTGGCTGGTGGCTGCCCCTGCGGCTGCCGCCAAATGGTTCATTGACCTCTCAACGGTTCGCTGGTCGCGACGAGCGAAGCTTGTTGTCACCGGCGCTGTGCTGATGAACGCGTTCGTTGGACTCGCCGCTAACTGGTGGGTAAAGACGGGCGGGATACTCGAGGATCCCATTACGGACGAGCACAACCCGCTCGTCGTGGAGAACCGCAGAGCCAGCGCTCCCTTCTGGGGAACCGACACGGTCGTGTTCTGGCTCGACCGGCAGGGGCTCACCGACGAGGACGCAATTGCAGTTTACCGCGACATGCACTGGCAGCTCTACGAAAAGCTGCCATGGGCACAAGAAGGACTGCTTTCCCTCATTTCGATGCCATACCTTCGGGTGGTCGACGGTGGACTAGTGACCAACACGTACATGGCCGAGGGGCTGACACCGACGGAGGTGCTAACGAACCTTCAGAACGAGGACATCGAGCGCGTGCTCGTCAGCCACGACCGAAGCCGCTGGGGCATCATGATCATCCTGCCACACGGTTACAGCCAGTCCGACCTCTACTGGGGGTGGACGGAGATCGTGGAGGAACGGTCTGTCGGTTGGTTCGAGCGTAGGTTCTGGAAGTACCACATAGAGCCGTCGCAGAAGTACCAGCGCTGGGACCCAAGCGGCTGGCCGCTGCCGCGCGAGGCGATCGAGCGTGGGCTCATCAAGCAAACGTTCTTTAACTGCGGCGTGGGCGTCCTCATCGTATCTATCATCTTCGCCTTGAGCGCGCAGAGCTTACGGTTTGCTGTGCTGTCGTGCCTCTTCACCTTCATCTCCATTATCTGGGTACACGGCGGTATTGCCCTCATCGACCTCTTCACAACATTTCGGTTGCGTCCGTACATCATCATTGCAGACGCAAACACCCTGGTCCAGGGGTTGTCGTACTTCCTCCTCACCTCCTTCGTCATACGTGCGAAGGACGAGGAAGAACGAACGGTGCTGCTCGGTGCCGGTGCCTTCAACCTCATCATGGGGATCTGCAGTTTTGGGTCATTGTGGTGGAGTTTCGAGGTACGAGCCATTCGGGAAATGGCCGCGCTCTCCGGTGTCGGACTCGTGCAAGCCTATTTTCTCTCCCAACTCGCTCTACCGGTACTTGTAGGCAGCATCCCGCCAAAAGAGGAGCGGGAAGCGAACCCGTACATCGACTGGCTCCAGAAGAAAGTGGCTCGAGTGGCAACACATCAGCACCCGAACTTCAGCCGCTGGGCACTCGGCCTGATGCTCGCAGCTGGTGTGGCGAGCGCTCCGTTCCTTAAGCTCGGCTCCCAGCCGCTCGACTTCATCGTAGGGCACACGCTCCATGATTCCTTCATGCGGCTGGTGTACTCGTCGACTGCCCACCAGAATTCGGGCTGGTTGAGATCGCCTTGCGCCGGCGCCACTCGCTGCGGGATGCCGTCGGTGGCGACACGCCGCCCTTCACCCTGGCTGTCGC
>Ga0155567_102_pt1 | contig 10654 bp, 13 predicted proteins | sample RifCSPhighO2_12_FD_107224 | JGI IMG/M metagenome (GOLD analysis project Ga0155567, IMG submission 107224) | Candidatus Uhrbacteria bacterium RIFCSPHIGHO2_12_FULL_46_13 | reverse complement strand
TCCAAAGCCAGGGAGAGGGATCGACCCGACAACTTTACCACGCACCATTGCTCTACAAGCCGAGGGCGAGATTTGAACTCGCGACCTACTGTTTATCCCGCACCTTTCCAAAGCCAGGGAGAGGGATCGAACCTCCAACCTACGGTTTACAAAACCGTTGCTCTGCCATTGAGCTACCCTGGCTCAAGAAAGGTGCGGGACTCTACCACTGAGCTACCTCGGCATATGGTGCGGGGCTACGCTCCGCTTCGCAAAACCGTTGCTCCCTGCCTGCCGGCAGGCAGGCAGGTACCATTGAGCTACCCTGGCTCAAGAAAGGTGCGGGGCTACGCTCCGCTTCGCAAAACCGTTGCCCCGCCCGACTGAACGACGTCAGTCGTTCGGGCGGGTCTGCCATTGAGCTACCCTGGCTCAAGAAAGGTGCGGAACTCTACCAACTGTCCCGCAAAGCGGGATCCGCCCCGCCCCGCGGGGCGGAAGCTAAGGCGACAAAAAATTATCTCCGGTGGCCCCGCTTTGCGAGGCTAACTGACATTTTACGCATCATGGACTAGCCATGATGTACGCTATGGTGGGTGGAGTAGGATTCGAACCTACGAAGGCACAAGGCCACCTGATTTACAGTCAGGCCCGTTTGACCGCTTCGGTACCCACCCATACGTGCGCAACCACTGACACACAACCTATAACCAACAATTATTAAATGGTACTGGTTGTTTGTTGATGGTTGTCAGTTGCTCATTTCACTAAAAATGAACTGGAGCCGACGGTGAGAATTGAACTCACGACCTACTCCTTACCATGGAGTTGCTCTACCCCTGAGCTACGTCGGCGCGTTATAGTGTCTATTTACAAAGAGCGTTCTGACTATCCAACAATCCGGCGCGGTTTTGATGGAATGGCAGCAATCCGCTGTTTGAATGACACGAGTTTCAGATGTTCCGGATTAATCTCGGTGAGAGCGGATAAAGTAGTCAGGGCCAATTTCTTTTTCCCTAACAGTATAGCCGCCTCAAGCAGACGGTCAAGATGATGCTCATTTCTTGGCTCACTTTTAACAACGGCCTGAAAGATAGACAGAGCTTCTCCGGGTCGTCCAGCCTCAATATATACTTCGCCCAGCATTAGGACGATTGAGTTATCATCATGGCAAAGCTTTCTAGCGTAAACTAGGGCTTCTATAGCTTCTTTATACTGTCTTTGGGCTCTATATACTAAACCGAGGCCTAAATAGGCGTCAGCGCGCCGCGGATCAAGCTTAATAGCTTTCAAATACAATTGTTCAGCCTCTGGTAATCGTCCTACCTGCCGCTCGTTATCCGCCTCCCTTACTAATTGACTAGGCTGATCGGTTGGTGAAGAAGAATTAATATCCGCCACGCCATCCGTTTTTATGGTTGGCAGCTGACGATAATGCTCTTCAAGTTTGGAAAGCTTTTGATAATATGAAATTGCTTTCTCTTTGGCCCCGGCGCGCAATGTCGCCGTACTTTCCCAAACAGCCATTATAGTATAACGTATTTTTCGCTCTAGCCGTCGCGCCAAAAGTTGACGCTTAACGTTTGCCGCCTTTATTTCTGGGATGGTTTCGGTATTGATTGACGTTATTTCTGGCAAACGCCGCAAGACAACAACAATAATGACTCCCAGTGCCGTAAAAATTAATAATACTGGCAAAACATTAAATGGCATTATGAAACGACCTCCTTAATTATGTTATTAAATTCTTCGGCCTTGAGGCTATCGGTACCAACAAGCACTCCGTCCATTAAATCGTTGCCGACAAAATGACGAACATTGACCGGATCAACACTTCCCCCATAAATTACTATATACCCATTTCCCCCTTTATGGCCAAAGATACCGTCTAGCAATTGCCGTATTCCCCTGACAGCGGCCCTGACATCATCGGTTGTAACAATTTTACCAGTGCCGATCGCCCACACGGGTTCATAAGCTACAATTAAAAATTTATTATCAAGAGCAATGCCGCTCAATGACTCCTGAAGTTGCTTGGCAATAACGGCCTCCCAATCGCCAGCTTCTCTTTCCTCCTGACTTTCTCCCACGCAAAGTATCGGCACCAAACCATGACTCAAGGCCATGATCACCTTTTTGCGAATCAATTCATTGCTTTCACCCAAATTCCGACGACGCTCCGAATGGCCAATAATAGCATAGCCACAACCTATATCTTTAAGCATGGCTGCCGATATTTGACCGGTAAAAGAACCTTCATTTTCTGCCGAGACGTCCTGCGCGCCAACTTTGACTAGGGTGCCATGAACAATGGCCGTAACCGCGGCAATGCTAGTAAATGAAGGGCACAATACAACCACCGCCCTGTTCAATGGTACCTCCTTAACAACCGCACGGGCGAGAGATTCACTTGCCGACAATGACAAATGCATTTTCCAATTTCCGATAATATAAGGCGTGATCATAATTGATATATACGCACTATAGCAAATTTTCCCGCTAATTACACCTGCAACAGTATGCTATTCCCCTATTTATCCCGCCCCGCCAGGGCGGGACTGCGGGGAGTACAAATGAGTTTTATTATTTTGACAATTCCCCAAAGGCCCATTTAATGAGACGATCGGTTGCTCTCAACCGCTCTTCTGAAGTGGGACTTCCTAAAATAACAGCTAAAATTTCTGCTCCTTGATTATTGCGTGACAAGATGGCGACATTATAACCAGCCTCATCAACATGACCGGTTTTACCGGCTACATAAATCCAGCCATCCTGCTCTGCGTTGCGAAAATTTTTAAACTGCTGATCACTACTAAAAATTCTGCGCTCCTCACCGTCAACTTTGATATTGACATTGGTCAGAGACAACTCGTCAGTAATAATTTTTTGCGACAAAGCATGGCGCGCGATTACCGCAAATTCACGTGCGGTTGAAACATTCTCGGGGGACAATCCTGTTGGCTCAACAAAATGCGTGCTGGTTAGACCAAGTTTTAGGGCGTGTTCGTTCATAAGTTTTACAAACCCCTGCTCCTCCAGGTTTAAACCATAAACGAGGGCGACCGTAGCGTCATTATCTGAACTAACAAGCATTAAATGCCACAAATCTCTAATGGTGATTTTTTCTCCCGGGAAGATTCTTGGTTTGGCGCCACCTCTTTGATCTGCCTCCTTAATCGTGACAGCCGACGACCAGTTTGGTTTGTTTTCAATAACCACAAGAGCGGTCATTAATTTGGTCAAGCTGGCCAGAGATATCAAATCGTTAGAATGATAACGAAGCATCGGTAATGGCTCTGGGTCATCTACGCTAATATCGGCCGCGCGCAAATTTAACTCTGACAAAAATGTTGGCGGGGGCGGGGGACGGTAAACATCTCGCTGCGCGGGAAGATGATTTTGCCGCAATGAAGCAACTTCTGATTCGGCGGCCAAGCCGGGGAAAGAAAGAGTAAAAATCGCAATATTAAGAACGACCAGTAATATGCCGCTCGCCATACTGAATGCAAGCGTAGATTGATGAATGCTTATCTTCATACCTCTGGCGTCTCTGTCAAATCATCCTGATTCAGGAATTGTTGAAGCACCTCAGCGCCGTGCAGCGAGGAATAATCGGACAATTCTGAGATGTTCTTGAGACCAAGAAATCTTAAAAACTCCATTGAGATTGTGTAAAAAGTAATAAGTCGCTTCTTGTCATCCTTGGCTTCCACTAAACCGCGCATCATTAAATTTCTCAAAATAATACTACAGTTAACGCCGCGTATTTTTTCCAAATCAGAACGGGTAATAGGGCCCCGATAAGCAATGATCGTTAAGGTCTCAAGAGATGGTTTGGTGAGCTCACCGGTCGTTTCGTCCTTTAAGAATTTTTGGACCGCTGTTGCCGTATCAGCAGTGGTAATCATCTGCACCTCCCCTTCGTGCTCGGCGATTACTAATCCGCCGAGGTGGCCAGCATACTCATCAATCAATTCGGACAAGGCCTTTCTAACAGCCGCTTCCTCGGCATCTAAAATAGACGCCAAACGGCGAATGGACATTGGTCTTGGAGATATAAAAAGCACTGCTTCAATATTGTTTTTGAGTGGGGACATACTTTGTTAAATAAATAGCCTTACGATGAAAATTATTAAACTACGAAAGCGGTTTTAATTGGGTTCAAGGCGCGTCAAAACAATGCTCGCTCCATGACTTTCCTGCCGGGCTATGACGTAGCGCTGCTTAATCAGCTCTAAGATGGCCAAAAAATTAATGATAATTTCCATACGGCTCTGGGCGTTTTGCATAAATCTGTGAAAATCAATCTCCGATCCAGTTTCAAGCAGTTTGCGCAATGCTATAATTTTTTCTTGCAAGCTAATCGTGCGCGCAATGAGTTCCGGTATTGGCCGCACAAATTCTTTAAGATTTTCCAGAACCTTTATGAATACGTGGCGCATGGCTTCGCTAGTCAAACTGGGCGGCGGACTGAAGGTGGCTGTTTCGGCGACTGGCAAACGTTCTCGGGCATACGAAAAATGGCGGGTACGCAGACGTCTGGCAAGTTTATGACTGGCTTCAACATATAATTTATAAATAGCCAACTGTTCCGCGAGCCCCAATTCAGCATCCTCTTCGTCGGTCAAAAACAAATCTGGCAAAAGCACACGCGACTTCAAAAGCAAAAGTTTAGCCGCCACCACTAAAAAATCAGCTAAGTCTTCAGGTGACAAATCTTGATGCGCTTCAAGATAATTTAAATACTGCTCAGTGACAGCAGCCAACGAAACATCAGTAATACTTAACTCCTGCTTCTCTATAAGTTGAAGCAGGAGGTCAAGAGGTCCTTCAAATTTATCCAGCTTAAATCTATGCATGAGTTATTATTCTCTTATTCTACTTTTTACCAATGACTTTCTTGGCAAAGCTGGATATAGAACCGGCCGTGGCCTCTAAAAAATCTTTTGGCTTTAAGAAAACTGAATCGGTGAAACTTCCGCTTCTGGTCATTATTTTCTTGGCCTTGAGTAATGCCTTATCAATAAAAACCGGAACGTTCCCATGCATAGCGCTAAAAGGAGTTAATGCTCCCGCTTTAATCTTAAACAACTTAGACATAAGGCGTTCGTCGGCAATGCTAATTTTTTTGGCTTTCAGTGCCGCCTTAAATTTTTTTAAATCAAGCTGATGCGAGGCCGGCAAGACGGCGATGATGTGCTTGAATTTGTTTTCCCCATAATGAGGCTCCACTTTTATAAGAATGGTTTTGGCGATATGCGCCAAATTAACGCCGGTTGTTTTAGCTAAATCATAGGCCGTGTAAACGGTCTTGTGGGCCACGGCGTCGGCGTTGACGCCAATCTTTATGAGATGCTTTTGAAGCGTTTTGGGAACCATAGAGTTGAGTCTGAAGCTATAAGCCCGTAAGCCATAGAGCTTATGGAACAATTTTCAAGTGAAGTTCTTTGAGCTGCTGCTCGCTGACCGTGCTCGGCGCGTTCATCATTAAATCTCGGCCATCGCCGGTCTTGGGAAAGGCCATGACTTCGCGGATATTCGGTTCATGAGCGAGAATCATAATAAAGCGATCAACACCGGGCGCGATACCCCCGTGCGGCGGCACGCCATAACGGAATGCCTCTAAAAGATGTCCGAATTGTGCCCGCACGTCCTCTGGTGAATGGCCAAGGATTTCAAACACCGCCTGAAGCATCTTGGGATCATGCGTTCTAATGCTCCCTCCGCCAATTTCATATCCATTCAAAACAAAATCATATTGATCGGCGAGAATAGTTAATGGATCAGCCGATTTAAGCTCTGCCATGTTTGCTATCCTTGGTCTTGTAAATGGATGGTGCACGGCCCCTAAACTACCATCTTCCTTTTTTTCAAACATTGGAAAGTCAAGAATAAAAGCAAAGGCTAATTCATTTGGATCGTCAGGATTTTTGCGCAAGTCCGGCTTATCCGTGCCATATTTGGCCATGACCTCGGCATACGAGAGACGAGGAAACGGAATGGAAGTTATGTGTTTTTCCGGAGTAACTAATTTTACTAAGTGTATGTACATTTCTTCTATCAAGCGCAATATGTCATCCTGCTCAACAAAGGACATTTCAATATCTAATTGGGTGAACTCCGGCTGACGGTCGCCGCGAGTATCTTCGTCTCTGAAACAGCGCACTATTTGAAAATACTTTTCAAAACCAGCCACCATCAAAAGCTGTTTGTATTGTTGCGGTGATTGCGGCAGGGCGTAAAATTTGCCGGCGTGCAGACGAGAGGGTACAAGATAATCGCGCGCTCCTTCTGGCGTTGATTTGCCCAAATATGGAGTTTCTATTTCAATAAAATCTCGCGCTATGAGATACTCTCGCATGGCTCTGATAACCTCATGGCGCAATAAAATATTTTTCTGCAACCGTTCACGCCGCAAATCAAGATAACGATATTTCATCCTGACATCTTCACCCACGACAACCGAAGGATCGTCCAAAACAAACGGCGGCGTTTCAGCGCTATTGATAATAATCACTTTCTCTGCGATTACTTCTATTTTGCCCGTGGCGATATCGGGGTTTTCATTACCGGGTTTTCTGGCCTGAACCACCCCCTGAATTTGTACCACGGTTTCCGGCCGAATCGCCTCGCGAAGCTGAAGCTGCTCCGAAGCGGAAAAATCTTTCTCGCGAATGACCACCTGCATTAAATCTCGCCGGTTACGTAAATCAATAAAAATGAGCGGCCCGTGGTCCCGCCGCCGATGCACCCATCCGGCCAAAGTGACACTCGTGCCAATGGGAACTGAAATTAATTCTTTGACAGAATGAGAACGTAACATGCTCTTTAATTTACCAGAAAAAAGCCATTAAGTGAAGCCCACGGCTTTATCCCGCTCAGCGGGACGCCTTTCTCAAGGTGCGGGGTAAAGTGTGCATTATTAAATAACTGAAGCGATCGCTGGAAATGGAATTTCAAAACGTTCCTCAAATGTTCGTGAGATCACGGTGGTCATTTCAATAAAAGCCTGCCGTTCTCCACGCAGGCGAAGAGTCATATTCATAGGCGCTTCAAGCATGTATGTAAGACCCTTTAATGCTGCTGTTTTAATTTCAATATGGAGTAGCTGGCCATGACTATGGCAGCGACTGTGAATGATGCCGCCACGGCGAGGTGAAAAGAAAAACTTCTCGCCAGCTATGCGATGATGGCACTGAAGACAGATCTTGAGCTGAGGCCGATAACCCGTAGCGGCTAACATTTTCCAAGCGAATAGATGCACCAATAATTGACCGGTGGCTGGCTCTAAAAAATTTTCTGTGACAATAGACAAAGTGTCCTCCAGTAAACCATAGATACGCTCATCTGGATTTTCTAATGGTGTCATTAAATCTATTAAATGGGCAATAGCTCCGGCTGAAACTAAATGAGAGAGATCGGTTCGCAAACTGAAGCGTGGATTTTCCACAAAACTGCCAGCGACTATAGGCCAACGCCGTCCTTGCACAATAAAAATCTCCGCCGTTGTTAATGGCTCCAAATGACTAACTAATTTACTTTCTATCTTTCTTAACCCCTTAGCCACTGCCTCCAGCTTGCCGTATTCACGAGTGTACATTGTTACCAAAACGTCATTTTCGCGCCAATCTTCTTGGCGTAAAATCACGGCAAGAACATTACTGGTCATACCCCGCACCTTTGCGGCGTTGTCGTTCTTGTAATCGCTTGCTTTTGCGCTAAAGTACAGGGAGGGTCAATAGCTAAAACTGCAAGCTTATAATATCCCCGACGAACGCCCGTAATTACACTTGTTTGAGTTAAATAATAATCATGATTGATCATAAGTTGAGTTTGGGTTCAGTTGTGGCGTTCGTAACGCCGAAAGGTGCGGGGCATATCCCCGCACTAGTTTACCCCACGATCAAAATAAGTTTGCAAAATCAGCATAGCCGACAAAGCATGCTCATTACCTAGCGGATATTCCTTTCTCAATTTCTTGGCGGCATCGCTAGTGTACCTTTCATCTATTAACTCAACGGGCATATTAAGCTCTTGGGAAATCAGTTTAGCAAATTTTTCCACTTCATCGCGCATGCCGAGCCGATTTTTGTCTTCTGGCCAAGTAACTGGTACGCCGACGACTAACAAATCAATACGGTAGGATAAAATAATTTTTTTTAACTCCTTTATAAAATCAACATGCGATAAATGATCAAAAGTTTTAAGAGGCATGGCGATTTTTGTTCCTGTGTCTCCAATGGCCAGCCCCTTATGCGCCCGGCCGTAATCAATACCCAAGATATTCATGGTGATAGAATTATGAATCAAGAATGATGAATAAAGAATTCAATGCAAAATCTATGCTAAATACTAAATACTGAATACTATATACTACCTGACAATAATCACAGCAACGTCAAAATCAACGGCCCATTATTAGTAATAGCGATGGTATGTTCAAAATGAGCTGATAGGCTCTGATCACTCGTCGTGACCGTCCAATTGTCGGACTTTGTTTTGACCGTTGGAGTACCGATGTTCACCATAGGCTCAATGGCGATCACCATCCAGCTCGCGAGCCGTCTCTCTCCAATAGACCCATTAATAACAAAATTTGGAATTTCCGGATCCTCATGAACTTCTCTGCCAACACCGTGCCCCGTAAGATCTTTAACCACGCTATAGCCGGCAGATTCAACGTGCTGCTGAATGACCGCGCCAATATCGCGCACTCTAGCCCCTGCTTTGGCTTGACTAATACCCAAGCGCAGAGCTTCTTTAGTAACATGTATCAATTTAACAGCTTCGGACGAAATCGTCCCCACCCCAACAGTCACAGCCATATCAGTACATAAACCGCTCCGGGCTGGATAACGCATGCCTATATCAAGACCTATAATATCCCCTTTCTTAAGAGTCCTTGATGGCACGGCCGGCGCATGAACCACTTCTCCATTTATTGAAGCACAAAGAGTTGATGGAAAAGGAGTAGTCGACAAATTACCGCGATACCCAAGAAACGATGGTATGCCGCCCAACTCTCTAATGCGCGCTTCAGCGCAAGCATCCAGTTCGGCCGTCGTAACGCCCGGCCTAACCATAGCCGTAATCTCCATTAATACTTGAGCTAAAAGTCGCCCGCCTGCATGTAATATCTTAATTTCTTTTGCCGAATAAATCACAATTGCAAAACTTCTGAAACAACCTTATGAACCGTTTTAATATCTGGCCGACCATCCACCCTTATTAAGCGACCGTCCTTTTCATAAAAAGAAATGAGAGGTTCTGTTTCTTTGTGGTACAACCGTAATCGTTCCCTAATAGCTGTTTCAACATCATCGTCTCGCTGGGCAAGCTCGCCGCCGCAATTGTCACAAACACCCTTTATTTTTGGACGCTTGTGCGCCAAATGAAACACATTCTCGCAGCCCGAGCACACTAAACGACCCACCAACCTTTTTACCGCTTCATTATCCGACAGATCAAGAAAAAAAATTTTTGTGGGGGGCGCCAGTTGCTCTAAAAATTCAAGCTGTGCCATGGTCCTGGGATAACCATCTAAAATAAACCCATTTTTTGCATCCTGAGCGGCCAGGCGATCAGCCATCAGAGAATTCGTGTCTTCGTCTGAAATGAGTTTACCGGAAGAAAGCCCCGTTGCAATATGATGACCTAAAATAGTATTTTGATCAACGGCGGCGCGGAAAATATCTCCCGTAGAAATATGCGGCAGGCCAAGCATATCAGCCAACATCTTGGCTTGAGTCCCCTTACCGGATCCTTGCGGACCTAAAAAAATATAGCGGCGGTTTTGAGACACCATAATTATAGTATTATAGCATATTATAAAATAATAAAAAGGTCGGCTCGCCGGAGCAGCGACGAGCCGTGAGTGCGTTGAGGCTTATGTCGGTTGACTAGACTGCCCCTATCGCTGCCCATTTCTGTCGTGTCGCCTCCAGCCACCCACAAAGACGTATCACGATCTCATGAGCGAAACAAGCAGTGTGGAAGGGTTCAAAAAAGGGCTCATTCCGGTGCCGGTGTTGTGACGAAGCATGCAGGATCCCTACACAGCGTGAAAGGAGCAATTGCACAAAAAGCCCTCGAAGAGGAATCTGATCCACCTTATCACTATTCTTGTAACAAACGAAGGCTCCTGCGCTCTCGTCACCCATGTTCCGCTGTGTTGGATATTGATCCCATTCTCTGACAATAGCCAGATGAGAGTTGACTCCTTCGTCAGTAAACAAGAACGGGGTCACCTCGACACGCAAGGGCTCTCCGCGCTGAAATCCCCATTCCGTGAAGATGATTCTGGCTCGACCCCAATAACCGTTGATCCGATGTTGGTAAAAAGACACAAAATCAGCGATTACCGTTTCAGGGCAACCATCAAATTGGGGGTGAAATTGCACACACTTGATGCGAAAGATTACTTGACTCCTCGACAGCTTCCTTAAATGCTCTCCTGTCATTTTGTCCTCCAATCGCCTAGGCTCCTCGCCATCAGCTATGTTGTGGTTGTGATGGTACTCGCCGCTCTGCCCAGCAGCATCTCACCCACATTACGCCCGTAATACTATTTCGTCAAGACGATGTATTAGGCCACCATATATTGCACTCCTGATTATGAATGGATAAAAATTGGATTGGCGATTTTAACTTCAGCGACCAGTGAGGGCGTTTGGCA
>Ga0155567_131_pt1 | contig 13434 bp, 10 predicted proteins | sample RifCSPhighO2_12_FD_107224 | JGI IMG/M metagenome (GOLD analysis project Ga0155567, IMG submission 107224) | Candidatus Uhrbacteria bacterium RIFCSPHIGHO2_12_FULL_46_13 | reverse complement strand
AACAAAATTCCAGATACTGATCGGCTAGCGCGGGTCCTTTCATGACGGCCGCCCAGCCCTGACCAGCGCCAAAAACATCACGGAACGACCAGCCCCCCGGAAGAACCCTTCCGCGGAATCCATGGAGAGTGATTTTTCCACGTTCGAGGTCGTCTGTGGCCACATCAACCGGATCAAAACCGCCATCATAGAAAGCGGCGGCCATTTCCGGTTCTCCTCGCGTCCCTTCTTCGCGAAGCATGGCGATGCGAATTTTGCTTTTGGCGGTCAGGATGGCGGTCGGTGTCGGTTTGGGAGTAAACGTAAGTTTGTATGGAGGCGAGGTGAGCATCTTGCGCCGCGCCCTACTTTCAGCGTCAACGCAGGCGGAATTTGCCTTCATCTTGTCGATGATGCTGCTGAGCTCCTCCCATTTTGCCCGAAGATCGACCATCTGCTCATCGAGCACGATTGAGCCATTTACCGATACCTTGATCTCCGGGGTTGACAAGGAGTGACCGATGGTCTGGGCCGTCACGCCATGACGATGAAGAACTTCCTGAACTGCGTCTATCCTGACGCATTCCACGATGGCGCCCGGTTCTTGTGCAAACAACGTGGCCCGCGCTTCGTGCTGACTCCGGAAGTCGAGATCAAGTCCAAGATTTGCCGCGAAGGCCATTTCGAGCGCTGTCACCAGGGAGCCATCACCGGCCGTGTCATGATAGGCGGAAATGAGACCCAAGTCGACAAGTTCTTGCGCGGCCTCAAACAGGTGCTTGAGATCGGCCGCTTTGACGTCCGGACACTCGTCGCCGATTTGACCATGCCCCTGAGCTAAAGCTGATCCGCCCAAGCGGTGTTGATGAGGATTACACTCCAGCCAGAGCAGCTCTCTCCCAGCCTCTTTCAGGTCGGGAGTGACTTTGACGGTAATGTCCGGGACCGGTGCGTTGGTTGAAATAACGATTTCCCGCGGCGCCCTAACTTCTTGAAGCTGACCGTCGGGGTTTACGCGGAGGTCGAACATGGCGCTTGAATCCTTGCCTCCATCCGGTTCGCAGCCCTGAAATTCGGCGAGGAATTGGCGTAATGCCTGCATAGCCTCTTCAAGCCAAATGCCTTCGCCAGGGAGTTTGGTGGCCAACATGGCGTTAAGCGAACACTTGACGTCTCCGAGGCCGATGATTTTCACGCCACCCAGGTTGAGAATGGCTTCGGCTGCCGCTAGGCGGACGCTCGCTCCTGGTGAGATGAGACTAGAGAGCGGTTGTTCCCCAATACTATGGGCCGTGCCACGCAGGCTGAAATGGCTAGCGGCCTTGATTGAGCAGTCGGCTATCGGCGCTTGGTACGGACCGACATCCTGTTGTTGGGCTACCAGGCCACCCACACTGCGGTCGCCTTCAATGGTCGTCCACCGCTTGCTGCAAACGGAAAGAAGACCGAAAACGAGATCAAGACTTTCCCGAATTGTTTCTTCGGGCGGCATAGAAAGCGGTTGGCGCCTCTCTTTCTTCGGTGTGAGAACGAAAGTCTTTTGTCGCTCGGTGCCGAGCATAGGTTCAAGCGGCGCGTTGACGATGACCTGTCCGCGACTTTTCATGACGAGCCGTCCGTCGCCGGTCACCGTTCCGATCACGGCGCAAGGCAAATGCTCGCGTTGGCAGATGGCCTGGATGAGCGGCCAATCTGTGGGCCAGGCAAGCATCACAGCCGATTCCTGGCTTTCATTACCTACTCTTTCAACATCACTCAAGGTATCGTCTCCCCACGGCACCTGGTCAAGGTCGAACACCGCTCCGGCCGGATACACTATTTCTGGTGGACCGTTGCTTAAGCCGCCCGCCCCCAAATCGCTAGACTTTTGTACAGGATTGCGCCGGCCAAGCCAGAAGCACGTTCGGAAGAAGTTACCGAAACAGCGTCGCATCAAAGCGTCGCCGCGCTGTACCGAACGAAGAAGGATGGCCATATCGACATCATAGCCGATGGCCGATGACGAAGCGGTTCCTCCGCCAATGCCGAGACGGAAACGCGGACCGCCAACGTAACCAACGAGCATGCCCGCTTGTGGTTCAACTGGCGCGACATCTTCATGGTTCATGACACCGGCGCCAACCGTGAAAAGGATCGGCTTTTCCCACCCCCAAGCTTGTCCGTCTGGGGTCACAACAAAGAGGGTGCGAACGAAGCCATAGGTGAGCGCTTCGCCCGAAGCATTGCCGTAACGACGGGTGCCATGGCTGGCTCCCAGCATTATTTGGAGAGGCGTTGGATATCCTGGTCGGGACGACCATCCATCCTTTTCCCACGGTTGCAGGTGGCCCGGGATACAGAGATTGCCAGTACAATATCCTGCCCCCGCTACTCCCAAATCTGCGCCACGTCGGGTGACATAATTGTCCGCCTGTCGTCCACCGACGCCGGTATCCGCGCCAGCTGGGGGGGAGATGCGGCAGGGGTGGTTGTGGGTTTCTGCCGTCAACGTGTCATCAAGGTCGCGCGTAACAATAACCCATGAGCTTGGCTCGCCCGGTTTTTCCGGAATGAGCATTTCGGTCAAGCCACCCCGAATGGCAGAACTATCACAGTCGAAGGCCACGGTTGAGTTGCTTCGATGAAGTATTAGCGGATCCTTGATGATTTGCATCAGGGTTTGTAGAAGTAGCCGGCCGTTGCGTGTTCTCTTACCTTTGTAGTAACCGTGCCTTGAGTGTTCCGAAATCAATTGAGCCACGATCATTAAAAAGGCGTCGGTTGGATTCTCGTCGCGCTCCAACGACAGTTCAAATGCCAGGGCTTCGTCGTACTCGTCCCACTTGATGCCCCAGTCTCTTTCGAACTCGCGTAGTGCTTCTACACCACGTTCGCGCACCGCATACACTTTGGTGGCTTGTCGAACTAAGCCATGGTCGAAGCTCTTGAGCGGTTCACGATACGGCATTTCCAACATGGGATCGTACAAGGCGGCGGCAAAACGTTCGGCTGTCTCCGGATCAAGTGCTCGGTTCAAGGCGAACCGATGCGAGAGCTCAACGCGATGAATTTTGCCAAGTCCGCAGCGCTGACAGATCCTGACGGCTTGACTTGAGTAGGGCGTATCGAAGTTTAGTCTGGGACCAAACTCGAATACCCAAGGGAAGCTGGACAGCCAGCTCGTATCCGGCGTTCGAGCAATTTCTCTAAACAGACGGACGGGCAGTTTAGTGAAAGCGAGTACTTCCTCTGTTGTCAACGCCTCCGTCGCTCCAATGTTGAAACATGACTCGGTGTGTATTACTTCCTCCTGGAGGCCTGCAGCTTCAAGGGCTAGGGTCAGGACTTGTACGGGGAACTCAGCGGGATAGGCGTAAAGATGATGCAGGGTGGTTATTGTCGAGATAGCCATGTTGTCTGTCTCCTCTCTTTCGTTTTGGTTTCTGGTTTACGTTATAAAAATGTTAAGGCGCGAGCCTTGTCTACTGGGTTTTCCGGTTTACAGCACGCCTACTTTACTATTTTTTAAAGAAAATTACAACCTCAAATCCAAAATAGCTTATCTAACACTTTCCAAAATGCCCCATAGTAAAAATGTTGAACCCACCTCTCAATACATCTCTCGTCTCTATATCACCATACTAGTATACTAGTATGGTAGTAGATAATGCAACCAGCTCTAAATATCAAACAGGACGACATTAACCAGCCAAGCGTATAATTTCAACGCTCAACGGCAACGTCGTCCTATTACTCCCCTCCCATCTCCTCCACGTTATGGGAAAAACTCTCCCATCTTACCCGACGAGGCCGACCGCCGCCCGGCTTGGCCCAGCGCACGGAATCCGAAGCTCGACCAAACGATTGGCCAAACCATCAGCCAATGGTTTCTCTGGGCCAACCACCACGAGATCGGGCCCCAGACTAGCTGCCAGTGCTATCAAACCGACTACGTCAGATGCCTCGACTGGATAGAGCACGGCATTCCGCGCGATACCGGGGTTGCCAGGAGCCCAGTAGAGTTCTCCACAATTCGACGAACTCACAATCGCTAGCGCCATCGCAGCCTCACGTCCACCGCCACCAATTCCTAACACTTTCATTAGTCTCTCCTTTTTTCTTTTGCTGTATGTGGTTGTGACTGTTCATTCCAAACTGAAAGAAATACTAAATCAGAACGGCAATACTTTATCACCCCGACACGATATTGACAACCCCAAATCTAAAATAGTTTATCCAGCACCTTCCCAAATACCCGATGGTGAAAATGTTGAATCCACTAAATTGTTTAATTAATTGTTCTTGAATTTTCCACCGATGTCCTAATGCGTTCGGCAATTTTCAACGCCTCGCCCTCACCATACTTTCGATGACCCCATGATTTATAACCGTCACCGCTCAAACGAGGAATCACGTGAAAATGCATATGCGGTACAATTTGCCCCGCCGCCGCTCCGTTATTGACGCCTATATTAAAACCATCGGCGCCAACGGCCCACATAATGGCTTTAGCAATCTTGGGCAAGACCTTGACCACGACGATCAAAGAACTCTCGGTAGTATCAAGGAAGTCGCTGGAATGTGTTTTTGGTATCACTAAAGTATGGCCAGGATTAACCGGCGCAATATCCAAGAAAGCCAGAACATGTTCATCTTCGTACACTTTTTCGGACGGTATCTCCCCGGCTATAATTTTGCAAAAAATGCAATCGCTCATATTACCTCTAATTTTAAAATCACAAAATGAAGGCAAAAAACAGCATGGCCGCGAAACTAACTATCCCTAAAATAAATCTCTCCAACGGCGCGACCGCAGAAATTGTCATTATTATAACACTGATAAGAAGCGCCGCCAATATAAACAGCGAGCGCGGCAAACGATGGTTAGACTGACCATTAGCTAACGCCAAAATCAAACTCAAACCAATGCTTATAATAAACAGCAAAAAAATATTTATGGCCGAGCTGATTGACCCCGGGCGAACAAGTTCAATCAAAACAAAGCTAAGGGTCGTTAAAAATAACGCGGCAAAAACGTCATTAACGATTTCTTTCCAAGAATAATTATGGCTGTCTAACATACTGGATGAAACGTTCCGCCTTGCGCCCGATGATGCCCCTCAAATCTGCCAACTGCAAGGGTTGATCAATCAGTGTTACTTCAACACGCCTAACCTCCAACATGATTCCTTGGTCATTTACAGTCGGAGCAGAAATCATAAAACGCAGACTGCCGTCTTCAACCGCAGCTCCCGCCAATCTAAATATGACCTCGCCAGCCGTCCAGTTATCAGCCATGGAAATGGTTGATAGTGATTGTAAATCATAAGACCAATTACCGATTTGTCCGATTTTTAAACCCAGGCGCGGCGAAGGACCATTAGTCTGATACAGCAATCGCACTCTTGCCTGCTCCATTCGGCGCGGCAACCTAACGTCAAAATACACGGGCTCGGCGTTGACTTGCCGTTTCCACACGCCCTCAATCGCCACTGGCTCGCCTAAACGACCCAAAGGATACAACGATGAAATATAAGGGTGATAATGCTTAAGATCGTTCGCCACAAACAATTGTCCATTCGGAGCAAAATCGCGCCATATTAACCAAGCTACGACTGCGACTGGCGTGAGCACAAGTAAACCCCGCACCACGATTTTAAACCAGTGGCCTTGGGGTATTGCTCTTTGGGTTTGATTTTCCAATTCATCCATGGTTTTATCTCTGCCCGCCGGCTGATGTGGCACCTCGGACGGATGGCTTTCTGTGGTGCGGGGTAAACTTCTAATAACAATCTTTTTGGACAACACAATTTATAGGCGAATTAACCGATAGAGAAAGGCACCATCCGGCAGCATTATCGGCGAGCGTAAATTAAATCGCCATTGTTGTAATTTCTGCCTAAGCTCTAAATTCGGCTGCTCAACCGTATAAAAATAAACCGGCACAACCTCAACCAAGCGGACAACGGCCTCCAATACTGGCGGAATGGAAAAAACTGGACGGCCGTCTGAAATGATTACCCGACGTTCAGGGGAAAAAACTTTATCAGCGCGGTCGCCAATAATAACAGAGCTAGGAGCAACCACGCTCTCGGTAGTAATTATAGCGCGGCGGTATTTTTGCAAACGTTCAGCCACATAAGTCAAACCTTCCGGGTAGTCAAAAAATACTTGGGTAAAGCTTGCACCGGCCAAAAGTAAAATCACGACGGCGAGCCAAATCCGACCGGTAAGGCCTTTAAGATATCGCTGAATGGCCAAAAGCGCTAAGGCGGCATAGGGCAGCCAGATAGCGTAAAGCGGCAACCAATAACGAACATAGGAAGAGCCTACTGTTATACCACCCGCCCCAACCGTATCTGAAATATTCCAACTTCCGTAATAAATAGCCAGCCAAAGCGTCACCCAACCGGCCGCTAAAACATATGAACGATTAATCTTTTGGTCACGATTATATAAAAATCCACCCACAACCAATAACCAAAAAGGTAAAAATAAAACTACCACATAACGCAAAAAATTACTGGCAATATTAAAGAGCGAAAAGCCAAACGGTACCACCACCCAAAGCGATGTCTTTATAAATAAAGGCAATTTAGAAGAAATTATGTTTTGTCCATTCGCCACTTGATAACCCAACGGCCAAACTTGACCGTAAACAGAGATGGCCAGCCAAAACCAAAATATGATTAACAGTCCGCCCGTAAGCAAAGCAGTAAATAAATGCGCCGGGCGTAACTCGCGACGATCAATGATAATCGCGGCGCCAACAATAGGCAAAACCCATAAAGCTTCCGATGTGCGAACGAATAAAGCCGCGGCCAAAGCAAACAAACAAAATACCAACCATCCTTGAGGCCACTTAGATTCTCGCCAGCGCCAATATCCCCACCAAGTAAAAATAAGAAAATCAAAAAAAAGCGCGTTATGATAAAAACCGCGACTGGCGTAATACCACACAGCCGGATGAATGGCCAAAAGAGTAGTCGCCAATAATGCCGTCGCCGACCCAAATAATCGCCGCCAGCACGCATAAGCCGCCAAGAGCGCCAAGACTGTAAATAATGGCGTTAGAAACGACAATATGGCGCGGCCAAAAGCTAGGCCGATAATACCGTAAATAATAGGCAGTCCGATAAAACTAACCGGCACGATAGCGCCGTTAACCACCCTTGTTGAACGAGGATGAATAAGGTTATTTGCCAAACCGTTTAAGGGTTCAGGAACAGCTATTGGTTGAGCGTTGATAATGCGTGTTGTAAAAAAATAATTGGCCGCTTCGTCGGGGGAGTTAAAGCGTATTATCTCCCTAGTTGTTGTCGCCCAGGGGAAAAAAGAATAAGCCATAAACGCCGCGCCGGCAATAATTCCTAAAATAATTTTGTCACGTTTTGCCATCATCATATTTGATTATACATTTTTTAATGCACCGAGAACTAGCAATAAATTAAATAATACTGGTACAATGAAAATATGTATATAACTTTCGTCTTCTTGGCCTTGGGGCTAAGCGGTTTTATCGCGATAAACCATTTCTTTTGGCAATCAGCGATTCTGGGGGCAGTGCTTGGCTCATGCTACTTAGTTGGAGGTGGGTGGTATTTAGGCAAACAAATAATATCCACTCAATCAATAATCATTAAAACAATAGCGGGAGCCCTTCTCTGGGTCGCCTTTCTTGCTGGATTTAGCGGACTTGTCTATCGCTTATGGAATCTGGAATCCATCACTGTTATGGTGATCATTGCGCTAGCGCCGCTTATAGTAATCTCTTTAGCGTCCCTAAAACCCGCCCCACTAACTGCGCCCTCGCGGCCAGACAATGACAGTATAACACAGGAAATACCTGCGCCCGAAAGCGACCCCCACTCCACACTTAACGGGCCTAGCGCGTGGATCAATTACTTCTTAATCATCGCTGTAGTTGCCATTTTAACAATTACTGTAGCGCTTCTTTTTATATCCCAAACTAATGAAGCTCTGCGCTCCCCTTGGACAATCGTGCCGCCAGCGTTTTTTCCACTAATTTTTCTTGCCAATCTTCTAGCGTTGGCCTTCGGCTTTGGCGCCATTATCAAACGCTCCTCATCCAACCATTGGATAATTCTCGTGCTGCTGACCGCCATTTCTTTAATCGTCGCTGTAATTATTTACGAAGTCGGCTATGGCTTTGATCCATTTGTGCATCAAGCCACGGAATTACTAATTAAAAAGAATGGAATCGTTCTGCCAAGACAATGGTATTATTTGGGTCAATACGGTTTGGTGGTTAGTTTGTCCTATATCTTTCAAAATAATGTCATCTTCCTTGACAAACTACTCTTGCCCGTCATAGCCGCTATCACTCTGCCGACAATTTTATTTTTATCATTAAGCAAATTATCTAACGATTGCAAAGTCGTTTTTTTGTCTAGTCTCGCTCTTTTAACCATACCCCTTAGGTGGTTTATCAACACGACACCGCAGGGTCTGGGCAATCTAGCGCTGTTAGCCATCATCTTCATTGGTTTTGCTTGGCCAAGCGATGAAAGGAGAAATATTAAATGGCTGCTCTGGGGGCTGGCATTCGTGGCCGCCACTATTCATCCTCTGGCTGGCCTGCCAGCTATAATATTTCTCACCCTAAGTGCTATTCTCAAAGAACGAAGAGCATACTCACGATATTTAACCGCCGTTCTCCCCGTCGTTCTTGGCGCTATAATACCGTTGCTTTTCTGGATTCAAGAAAGAAAAAATTTGAACGCCATACCCGATATAATTTCGGTATTCAATCAAGGCGTCGTACCGATGTTCTCTGGCTGGATTTACTTTGAACAACGGTTCAACCTAATACTTGACGCTGTTTATCATTTTGAGTTCAATCTACCAATTATCATTCTGGTTCTTGCCGCCATAGGTATTATCTTAAGCTATCGCCCCAAACAATTGAGGGTGGCCTGGCCACACCTATTAACAGCCGCCATTCTCGCTATTGACGGATTGATCCTCAATAATTTTTTGTCCTTTCGTTATCTCATTGACTACGAGAGAACGTGGTATGGCAACCGTCTTTGGGAAATGGCTATGTTTTTTCTTCTGCCCTACGCCGCCCTTGCTTTAATCGCATTTTTCAATAAGCTTTTGAAAGCTTCGCCCATGGTAATAATATTTTGGGCGCTCGTTCTAGCAACTCTCCGCACGGCTAGCGTCTATCTCACCTATCCGCGTTTTGACGGCTACGCTTATGATCGCGGATATAGCCCCAGCGTTCACGACATTAAGGCCGTCCGCGCCATAGAAAACAAAGCCAAAGAGCCATATATAGTGCTGGCCAATCAGGCGACAAGCGCCGCGGCCTTGCGAGAACTTGGCTTCAAGAAATATTTCACGAGACGTGACGCGGAAAGCGCGGAACAAATATTTTTTTATCCAATCCCCACGGGCGGCAGTCTTTATCAATACTATTTAAAAATGGTATATGAGGAACCAAGCCGTAAAAATGTAGAAGTAGCCATGAATATGGTCGGCGTTAAGGAAGCGTATTTTGTTCTTAACGATTATTGGACTGATTCGCAAAAGATCGCGGTCTCGGCAAAGCAGGAAGCCGACAGCTGGGAAATTATTGATGGCGGAAAAATTTACATCTTCAAATACCAGCGGTCAAATTCAACATCTGACTAAAAACTTATACCATCTCTAATTAACCGCTTCGCAATGGATACACGCTAACCCAAGATTTTGAGCCAAAAAATACAGGGTTAAGAGAAAGAGATCGTTTAAAGATGGTATTACTTAACAATTTAATCATAAAAATTTATATATACAAATTGTGACGATCGTCACGTTTTGTATATATGAAAAAATATCCATGATCTACTACTTACAAGCAAAATCAATGGTATGGACCCCCAGGCAATCCTCGGATCCCGTTTTCTAAGCGGTATCCCCGCGGCAAGCCGCGGGGTATAACGGTTAATAACGGTTAATTAATTAATGATTGATATACTTTCATTACCTCATCATGATATTGCTCTGTTGAAAAAATTGGAGCGGATTTTCGAGCTCCCTCTTGAAGCTGTCGGTAATCCACCGATACCGCCTCCTCCATAGCGGCCAGCAGCGCCGAGAGATCGGCTGGCGTAAACAGGAAACCGTTAACGCCACTCTTGATTAATTCGGGGATTCCCCCTATTCGAGAAGCAATTACCGGCACGCCGGCTACAAAACTTTCACCGATACTGGTTGGAGAATTTTCATAAGCTAGGCTTGGTAATACTAAATAATGAACGGCGGATAATATTTCATCTTTTTGCACAACGTCAACAAAACCGACATAGCGCACATTGCGGAGAGTTTTGGCGGCTTTTTCTACCTCTAATTTCAGACTGCCATCACCAGCAATAACCAATTCAGCGTCTTTGTGCGTAGCTGAAAATTTTTTCCAAACCTCAAGCAATAGCCGTACACCCTTGTATACTTCCATCTGACCTAAATATAAAAAATTAAAAGGCGGAGGAGGTTGCTTAGTTGACAATGAAACTATTTCAGAAATTACTGGATTGCGAATAATAGCAGTTTTTGACTTTGGGAAAAAGCCTTTGTCTTGATATTCCTTTAGCAAAAATTCAGAAGGTGAAATGATAACATCTGGCGAGCCGAATAACCAAGCGTTAAGACGAGCATAAACGCTAACGAGTAGCATTTTTTGCGTAAACGAATTCTCTTGCCCGTATATTTTAAGGCCGGTTGGATGCAGAGCGCCAAGATCGTGAACAGTATGAAACCAAAGAGGTCTATGTGTTTTATTTTTGCTATGCTGAATCGCCGCCGGAACTGTATAGCCTAATCCTTTAAGATTATGAGTTAAAATCAAATCTGGTTTCTCGCGCTTCAAAATACTACGCACTACAAAATAGGTATGCAAATTAAACATATCCAACCCGTGCCACAATAATCTGACTATGGCGTTATGTTTAGAAATGTTGAAAATTGCAAAGAGATTGATGGGCGCAAAGCGAAATACCCTCAAAGAACGGCTTTTGCCCCTTGTCAAATTGCCCCACCGCCCCCAGATGCTGTGCCAGCCACCAAATGGCTCCGCGCTAATAGCAAAGACTTCGTGTTCAGAAAAAGCCTGCATAGAAACAAAAGCCACGCTTTCGGCTCCACCGCGACTATAGGGCGGCAAAATAGCGCTAATGACACAAATCTTCATATCAACAGAATAATTTCTAAATTCTAAGCACTAAATTAGCTGAATAAAGAATAAGGTAATTAGTGTGTTTCGTAACCACGAGGTGTTAGAATACCCTTATGGTTACTGGGCAAAAGAATGTTTTCAACTGTGCGGCCAACTTTTTGAGGGGCAGAAAGTGCATATTCTGCGGTTCTTTTCACGTCTGTAAAACTCAGCGCGGCTATGTGAAGTGCCGGCACGCGGCTTGTGGAAAACAGAAGTCGCTCAAACGCCTGCGCAAAGAGATTGGCATTATCACCGGCTTCTACCAACAGCAGCCGGCCTATCGCGTGGCGAGCGATCTCGGCCTTGATTATCAGGTGGTGAGCCGCGTCTATCAACGCTTGCGCGAAGCGATCTATCATGTGGCTGAATTGGAAGCAGGCAAGCTCAAGGGAGAGATTGAGATTGATGAGGCTTACTTCGGCGGCAGAAGGAAGGGGAAGCGCGGCAGAGGCGCCGTCGGGAAAAGCATTGTTTTCGGCCTTTTGGAGCGCGATGGACGAGTTTATACCAAAGTTGTGGAACGGGTAACGGCCGATGAATTGATGGCCCATATTAGGAAGCATACGAGAAAGGGGTCGGTCTATTACACGGATACCTTTCGTAGCTACAACTCCTTGAAGCGCTGGGGCAAACACCACCGCTTGAACCACGGCAAGGTCTTTGCCCACAAAGGCCAGAACCACATCAACGGCATTGAGGGATTTTGGAGTTATGCCAAGCATATCCTGTACAACTACCGAGGAGTTTCCAAATACCATTTTCCGATGTATCTTAAAGAGGTGGAATATCGTTTTAACCATAGACATGATAATTTATTCAAACTGTTTATGAACATCTATTTTGGTTACGTTTCGCACTAATTACCAAGAATAATGAATAGAGAATAATGCATAATTCTTTCTTCCCTCATAATTCATGATTCGTATGGAATTAGTTTTCTATAAATCTCATCTAGCTTGCGCCCCACCACTTCCCAATCGTATTTTTGCACCATTCGTTCTCGCCCCCTGACTCCCATATCTTCACGTAATTTAGTGTCTTGGAGCAATGTGGCGAGTTTTTCCGTTAAATCCTTAATATCGCCCGGCCGTACTCTAAAACCAGTAACTCTGTCTTCAATAGTAACTCTGACTCCAGGAAAATCAGACACAATGGCCGGCAGTCCGCGCGCCTGTGCTTCGGCCGCGGCGATGCAAAAAGATTCCACTCTGGCGGTTGAAGGCATAACAAAGATATCCGCTGAACAATAATAATCCGGTAATTTTTCGTTCGGCACAAGCCCACCAAAGATTACCGCTCCTTCCAGCAATCCCAGCTTACCTGCTAGTGTCTCATAATCTTTTTTCATATCTCCTCCGCCAACAATCAGACAGCGAAATTTCAATCCCTTTTTTCTTAATATTTCTAAGGATCGCAGCAATACTGGAATTCCTTTAAAATAATGTGCCCGATCAAGCCCGCCGACAAAAATGATGGCTTGCACATCATGATTCTTTTTCTCGGCTGGTTGAAATAAATTCGTGTCAACTCCCAGAGGCAAAAAATCCATAGGCACTTCAGCCCAAAGTTTTCGTGTTGCCCCAAAATCACTGCCCCGAAAAAAATCTTCTGACATATCCAGCACTAAATCGCTGTGGCGCAAAATGGTTGGCAGAAGATATCGGCGATGCCATGAAAAAAATTTACCGAGCCAACCTTCGGCCACGGCATCCATAATGTGATGAACAATAATTTTTGCCTTAGTCGTTCGCCTTATAATTGGTAAAAGCTCTGCCGCGCCAAAAAATGGATAAAACAAATGGATAATATCAAACGAACGCATTCGCCAAATTAACTGCGGTAAAATTGCCGAATTGCCATATCTAACTAACGGAACAAGTTCGGTCGTCTTGACCACGCCGCGGAGTTGGGCGTCCGCCGCCATTTTTTCCCCCGCACCTTTCTCATTGGCATGAACCAATCGGAAATTATTAATTTTTACTCTTTCATTACCGTGATACGGCCGTGGCATATTTGTAACAAGGTGCGGGGCAAAAACCTCAACCTCATAGCCATGCCTTAGCGCCTCTTCAGCCATTCCTTTAGCGGCCATGCCCATACCGCCCGGATAAGGCGGATAAACGCAAGTTAAAAAGGCGACACGCGTTACCATACGATAAACAAACGAACTATGCGCCAATACAAGTTAAATATAGGATTTACAGCCCGCAGCAATAATGAAGGCTCCTCTTGGTAAGCGATAACTCCCGAAAAAC
>Ga0155567_129_pt1 | contig 16897 bp, 20 predicted proteins | sample RifCSPhighO2_12_FD_107224 | JGI IMG/M metagenome (GOLD analysis project Ga0155567, IMG submission 107224) | Candidatus Uhrbacteria bacterium RIFCSPHIGHO2_12_FULL_46_13 | reverse complement strand
CATCTGGTTTGACGGCTCTTCGGTTGAAGGGTTTGCCCGAATCGCCGAAAGCGACATGTTGCTCCGACCTGATCTCAACACCTTTGCCATTGTCCCGTGGAACACTGAAAGAAAAACCGCACGACTCATCTGCAATGTTTTCATGATGTCTGGCGAACCGCTGCAAGCCGACCCTCGCTACATCCTCCAACAGGTTTTGCGGAGAGCGAAGGAAAAGGGCTTTGATGACTACTGTGTCGGAGCCGAGCTGGAGTTTTACCTCTTGGAGCGCTCGGCTCTGCCCAAACTACAGCCGCATGACCATAAGGGGTACTTTGACTATACCCCGCAATCCCGCGCCATCAACGTCATCGAGAAAACAATGGAAGCCCTCATGGCCTTTGGCATCCAGAGCGAGATGTATCATCATGAAGTTGGCCGCGGCCAGCACGAAATTGACGTACGCTACGCCAATGCTCTCGTCGCCGCCGACAATCTCCTGACCACCAAACTCGCCCTCAAGGCCTACACCTCTGGCACGGAGCTCAAAGCCACCTGGATGCCGAAACCCTTGACTGGCTTTGCGGGCAATGGTTTGCACGTGCACCAAAGCTTGTGGAAGAATGGAGGCAACGTCTTCTATGCCGCCCAAGGAGAACATGGCCTGTCCAAAATCGCCATGCATTTTTTGGCCGGACAACTCGCACACGCCAAGGCCTTGAGCGCGATTGTCTCCCCCACTGTCAACTCCTACAAACGGCTGGTTTCTGGCTTTGAGGCGCCGGTGTATATCTGCTGGGGGCAGACCAACCGCTCTTCGCTCATCAGAATCCCCCACTCATCCAAAGAGAGGGTAGCCCAAGGGGCTCGCCTGGAATACCGCGCTCCTGATCCATCATGCAACCCCTACCTCGCTTTCGCCGCACTGCTCGCCGCCGGCCTGGACGGAATCAAACAGGGCGATGCTCCGCCCAAAGCAGTAGAGGAAGATGTTTACCACATGAGCCAAGAATCGCTCGCCAAGCAAAACATCGCCACTTTGCCGGGTGACCTGCGCGGCGCCATTGAAGCGCTGGAGAGTGACGAGGTGATCCTAAGCATCTTCGGCGTGGCCAGAGATCGCTACCTGGAGGCCAAAAAACTGGAATGGCGTCAGTTCATGTATGAAGTGACGCCATGGGAGGTTGATAGGTATCTCTAGTCACCATACCCAACCGGCTGACTAACACAACTTAGAGGAGGGTAGATCTAAAATGCGCCCCGCCACCAGCGAGGCGCGTTTTTTTAATCACACTTTGCCAAGCGTTTTTTGTCCCTCTTCCCAGTCCACCGGACAAAGTTCGCCTGATTGTATGGCCTTCAGCACACGCAGGGTTTCTTTGACCGAACGGCCAACTGAACCGGCGGAAATAACAATGTATTTCACGCTGCCATCTGGATCAATAATAAAGAGTCCCCTCTCTGCCGAACCGTCATCTTCGTTTAATACGCCGTAATCTCGCGCCATACGCTGCGTAGTATCAGCCAAAATTGGATAGGCAACTTCGGCAAGATCACGTTCAAACCAAGCCTTGTGCGACCACTCTGAATCAGTGGAGGCGGCGAGAATTACGCAGTTGAGCGCCTTAAATTCGCTCTCGTGTTTCGCAAAGCCGCGAAGCTCTGTTGGACAAACAAACGTAAAATCACGCGGATAGAAGAATAGCACCAACCATTTTCCTTTGTAGTCTACAAGGTTCACTTTGGTAAACTCACCCTTATGGCAAGCGACGATGTTCCGGAAATCCGGAGCTGGTTTATTTAGATGAAGCATATAATTGAAGAATATAGAATATTGAATTTATCAGCCCACGGCTGATCCGCCTCGGGCGGAGAATGAAGTAAGTAGTATGTAGTGGGTAGTAAGTAGGAAAATTTTCATCGTTTTATTTGACGAGCCATTTCATAAACGGCGTTGGCCGCTTCCCAATTTAGATTTGCAAAGTAGTCATTAATGTATTTGGCCCGATCAGAACCGTAATCAATAAAGTAAGCGTGTTCATAAACATCCAAAACAATAATGGGAATGGCGCCCCACACGCCGCCCTGATTATGGGCGTCACCGGTGTACACACGCAACGTTGCTTCATGTGTATCCCAAGCGAGTACTACCCAGCCGCGAGCGGCCAGGCCACACGCTCTAAAGTATGATAAAAAGTTTACCATGGATCCATACTTCTCTGTCAACGCCTCGGCAAGCTTCCCCGAAGGCTCACCGTTACCGCCGAGCACATTGAAGTAATACTCATGAAGGTACACGCCGTTAACGGCAAACGTTTCCCCGTCTTTAAGCGCCCGCAGTTCAGAGTAGCTTTGATTTGCCAGAGAAAGATCTTTTTTGCCATGACTGAACTCGTAAAGCTTGTCGCCGATTTCATTTTTCTTATTGACATAGCCCTGATAGAGCTTGTCGTGATGAATGGCCAGCGTCTTTTCGGAAATACCGATCAGAGCTTTCTTGAATGGTAATGGTTTTGGTTCGTACATATATTTTGAAGTTAAAAGTTAAAATTCATAGTTCAAAATTTCAAGTCAAAAGCCAAAAGTTTTGAATTTTGCATTTTGACTTTTGAATTATCCATAGTATTTCTCCTTATAAAACCTGATCAACTGCTCCACTTCAGCGACAACGTCCGGATTGCCAATCCCTGCTTTGGTTTTCTGCTGAACTTTTTCCAAGGTATCTGCTCCATCCAGCACAGCTTCTTCTATGTCGCGATCTGTGACGTTTGTTTGTGAATCAATGACTCGCGCGCCCTCCACAATAACCCGATGAAACTGCCCGCTATTTCTGAAGTAATAATTCAAAGCCGCTCGCAGAGCTTTATCTCCCAAAACCGAACAATGAATCTTGCGATTAGGCAAACCATCCAATCTCTCCATAATATCACGCGGCGTTATTTTTAACGCCGCTTCGGTCTGCATGCCACTATTTTCAGTGACCATAACCGAGAGCATTGAAGTAGCGGCGATGGCTGAACCACAGCCAAAAGTGCGCCACTTGCACTCAATAATCTTATCGGCAGACAGATCAACCTTCAGCCACATTTTCATTTCGTCTCCACAAGCCGGAGAGCCGACTCGGCCAACTGCATTATACTCTGTTTCATCTACCTCTTCCAACATTAGGTTGCGAGGATTGAAAAAATGCTCTTTAACTGTGTCACTGTAAACCCAACCGCGCCCTTTGTGATCGCGTACGTCGGCAGTACCGATTTCGGTAGATTTTACTGAAGCTGAATTCATGAACATAAATTTCTAATATCTAATATCTAATTTCTAAACCCCGTTAGAAATTAGATTGTAATACACTCATATAATATGTACTTGACGCGAAACAACCTTATTTCCATCGTAGTAACCATTGATTATATTTCTAACGGGGTAAACAATATTTAATGTGAATCATGAGTCATGAATCAGGAATTATGATTGTCCTATATTCCATATTTTTCTCACTATTCACCATTCATTATTCTTTATTCATTTAAATTAGCGCTTAGGATTTAGGAATTAACTTTCAAGGCTGGTGCGTGCCCCCACACTCACTCTCCCTCAACAAACACAGTGATGATACCCGTTGCAAGAGTGTTCACTTATTTCTCCGGGTCAGGGGGTAAGTGGTGATAGTGAGTGTGGGGGCGTGCTGAAGAATCTTCGCGTGCTTATTTAGTGCTGGATCCATTTCCAGCTTCACTGGCGACACTTCGCGCAAAGTTTTCACAATGGCTGGCAAAATCTCCAAAACATAATCAATGTCTTCGCTCGTGGTACGGCGGCCAAGTGCGAAGCGCATACTGCCATGCGCAAATTCATAAGGAAGTCCTAAGGCCAAGATAACGTGCGAGGGATCAAGTGTGGCTGAATCGCAAGCCGAGCCAGTGGCGGCATATATACCATACTCATTAAGATAAAGAAGCATGGCCTCACCCTCCACATCAAGAATAGTGACATTGGCATTGTTTGGCAGACGCTTGGTTGGATGCCCATTCAAACGGCTTTTGGGAATGCGCTGAAGAACGCCAGCAATGAGTTTGTCGCGAAGGTTTATTAAACGCTGGTTTTCTGTCTCACGATTTTTTTGCGCTAATGCCAAGGCGGTTGCCAAACCTACTATGCCGGCAACATTTTCCGTGCCGGCAACCAAACTGCGTTCCTGCCCGCCGCCCAGGATGAGCGGTTCAAGCTGAACGCCCCGGGCCACGAACAAAACTCCCGAGCCCTTAGGACCATAAATTTTACTGCCATTTAAGGTCAAAAGGTCAACACCGAGGTCTTTCACATCAAGTGACAACGCCCCAGCCGCCTGACACGCATCAGTGTGAAAGTAGATACGCGGCAACTGGTGAGGCGCCCGAATCTTGTTCAGACGTCTCACGAGCTCTCCGATCTCGGCGATCGGCTGAATCGTACCTATTTCGTTATTGGCATACATTACAGAAACTAAAATAGTTTCCGGCCGAATGGCTTTTTCCAAATCCTCCAGCCGAACGAGACCGTCATGGTCAACTGACAAAATAGTAACTTCAAATCCTTCTTTTTGGGATAAATATTCAAATGGTTTTAAAACCGCATGATGCTCAATGGCCGTGGCAATGAGGTGCCTGCCTTTACTTTTATTGGCCCGCGCCAAGCCAAGAATAGCCAAATTGTCGCTCATGGTGCCGCTGGCGGTAAAAATTATTTCTTCTGGAACGGCATTAAGTATTTTGGCAATTTGAGAACGGGCTTCGGCTATGGCGGCTTTCGCCGCTCGGCCAGAATCATGAATTGATGAAGGATTGCCAAAAAGTTTTTGACCAAACGGCGCCATGACCGCTTCTACCTCTGGCGCCAAGTAGGTGGCGGCCGCGTGATCAAGATAAGCTTCTTTCTTTTGTTTGATTTCTGGCAACATAATTTTTACTTTGCTTTCAGTTTCGCTCCACCTAAATCAACCAACGTCATTGATGATAATGTTTTGTTAATTTGATCATTAAGTTTCTGCCAAACAAATTTAGACGGACAGCGTAATTGCATCGGGCAACGATAGTTAGAATTATTGCCAACACAGGCCAGTGTCTTTGTGTGTCCTTCAAGAGCGGCAACGATATCTGAAATACTTATTTTCTCGGAAGGTTTTGCCAATTTATAACCACCACGGGCACCTCGCGCAGCAACAATCAAACGGTGCCTTCGCAGCTGACCAGCCAACTCTTCTAAATACCCGAACGACAAATTCTCACGCCTAGCAATGGTGTGGAGAGAAATAAACTCGCCATTGGCATTGGCTATTTGTGTCATTAAGCGAAGTCCATAGTGGCTTCGCGATGAAACCTGTAAAAAACCCCTCATTTAACTATAAATACTGGTTAATAAAAAGGTGGATAAACTGTTAATCCCTAGTAGAGCGGTAGGAATTATTATACACGCAGCCCATCCTTTATGTCAAAAACTATTTTTATCCCGTTAGAAATAATACCCCGCCGCTTGCGGCGCGGGTTGCTCTGTTTGAGGTAATTCCCACGGGAATTTCTAACGGGATTTATTGCTTTGAGAATTACCGATCGCAACGCGAGGAAATAAAAATCTTACATTATAATTATACCAAACCAGCCACCCGCCCAGAATCAAGTAATAAACTACCAAGAACCATAAACTAATAGACATCTCAACGGAAGCGACTGGCAGACGCGAAGCTATATCAATGACCTTCAGAACATAGATTGCCCCAACCCATCCGCTAAATCCTATAATCTGACCAAGTGGCGTCACTATAAGACCGACCAAACCGCCCAAAAAACCGAAAAACATAATAAACGCAATGGGCGGCACCACCAACATATTCACTGCGGGAGCAACTAGTGAAAGACGACCAAAATAATAAAGAATAAGCGGGGTCACGAATATTTCGGCGGACACAGCCATGAGTAGTGCGGCTTTGAAACCGAGAAGATTGGGCCAGCGCTGAGCCAGACGATTAAGCAATGGATAAAGATAAAGCATGCCAAGAGTGGCTAAAAATGAAAGCTGAAAACCAATATCTTGAACAAGCAAGGTCGGCTCAATTAACAACATCACCACGGCCGCCAGCATAAGGGCATTGCGTGAACTGGATGCTCGTCCGGATTGATTTGCAATCACCACCAGCATCCCCATAATAGCGGCTCGGACAATAGAGGCTTCAGCGCCAACCATGGTGACAAACAAAAAAAGAATTGCTCCCACAATCACTGTGCGCCAACGACGTGGTGCAGTAATGGTTTTTAAAACAATCAACAAGAATGAGGCAATTATAGTCACATTGAAGCCGGACAGGGCAACAAGATGTGCTGTCCCCGTGATATTTAGCGCATCCCGCCACTCTTGATTAAGGCCGGAACGCCCACCAATAAGCAGGCCAGTGACAAACCCAACGGCTGGCTCGGGCATGATTCTCGTGAGCGACCGGACGTATGATTCTTTAATAACCCCCAAAATTGAAACAAGATTACGAGATAAATGCGGCTGAATGATTGTTTCTGGAAACAAACAAATAACCGTCGGCTGCGCGGCATTCTTGTCCGCGGTGATTTCACAAGTTAGTTTCAGCCTGTCACCCGCCATTACTTCGGGAAACGGACGCGCGACCACTGCAATGGTTCTACCGCTTGCCGATGATATTACTTCATCAACTAAATCAAGTTTCAAATCATAGCGAATTGAACGATTTTGACGCGCCGGAACACCAACCACTTGCCCTTGTAATAAATGTTTTTGGCCGACTAATTGGTTAATTGATTCAGACGACGATAAATTATGAAAAATTTCCGAACGCGCCACGCCTATAATCAACGCTAACATAACCAAGGAACCAAAACATGCCAATAGATGGCGCCGATAACACAGGATGGCCACAATTACCAACCCCCACCCGCCAATGTAAAGATAAACGAGCGGCGGAGAAATAAAATTCCCCAACGCTATGCCAATAACTAAACCCAGACAAATAAAAAAGAACTGCCAGGAAGGAGACAGGTGGCGTAGCCACCCAGAATATAGAATATAGAATATAGAATATCGGAACCGCTGAAACCGAATCTGCATTATTAGTTTCTATCTATATTCTAAATTCCATATTCTATATTCTTGATGTCGTTTCGGCTTTTCTTTCCTGCTCCAAAATCCAACGCAAATAAGATTCCATAAATGGCTCCAACTTGCCGTCAAGCACGACATCCGTGTCACTAGTCTCAAATTTAGTGCGATGGTCTTTAACTAATTTATACGGCTGCAATACGTACGAACGCGCTTGATTCCCCCACTCGGCTGACTGATAAGCACCACGAAGTTTATGTTTTTCGTCCTGCTGTTCGCGCAGGGCCAACTGATGTAGTTTGCTTTGTAAAATTTTTAGCGCTGTTTCCTTGTTCTGTTGTTGCGACCGTTCATTCTGACAAGAAACAGTTATGCCGGTAGGCAGATGCACAACGCGCACGGCGGAATAAGTAGTCTGCACGCTCTGTCCGCCATGACCGGATGAAAGATAAGTATCAATGCGCAAATCCTTGGGGTCAATCTGCCTCTCCTCCACTGGATCAAGCTCGGGCAAAACCTCCACTAAAGCAAACGACGTATGCCTCATTTTCTCCGCATCAAATGGAGAAATACGTACCAAACGATGAACGCCCTGTTCGCTCCTTAAATATCCATAAGCCCAACGCCCCTCAATGGCAATAGTCACGCTTTTGATTCCCGCTACCTCGCCTCTATGCTCATCAATAATCCTAGATTTCCAGTTATGCGCTTCGGCAAAACGCATATACATCCTAAGCAGCATGGACGCCCAATCTTGCGCCTCGGTGCCGCCAGCGCCGGCGTGAATGGCTAAAATGGCGCTACGCTCGTCATAGCGACCTTGAAACAGTGTTATAAATTCCAAATCGTAAAATTTTTTTCTAGTTTCTTCCAATCCCTGACACAACGATTGCTCAAGCGATGTATCGCCCGAATTTAAAACAACTTCAGTTAATTCTCGCAAATGACCAACTTCTTCGGTTAAAGAATTCCAAGATTGCAATTCCTTCCTAAGATCACTTGCTCGTTCGCTTCTTTTTCTGGCCGATTCCTGTTCGCTCCAAAAATCGGCGCGGCTCATAGCCGCTTCCAATTCCTTAAGCTCAACCGATACTGACTCTAGGTCAAAGTACCCTCCGCGTCGCGGCGATTTTTTCGCCGAGACTTAAAATTTCTTTAAGCAACTCCCTCATATAAATGATAAGCTCTAATTTCTAAGCACTAATCTCTAAACCCCGTTAGAAATTAAGCTGTAAGACAGCATATCTTATACGTATCTTAAGCGGAATACCCTTGTTTTCCTCATAACAATCATTGATTATATTTCTAACGGGGTTTAGAGATTAGGAATTAGAGATTAAAAATTGCCCAACTGGTTATGGGGGTTACTTCCTCTCTATCAGCACAACCGTCACAGTCTTGGTCTCTCCGCGGTGCATTATTTTAAGAGGAACACTATCCCCAACTCCATAACGAGCAATCGCTTTAACCAACGGATTATCTTCTGTGATTTTCTCGCCGCCGACTTCTAAAATGATGTCGTTTTCAACTAAACCGGCTTTGTCTGCTGGACTGCCCGGGGTCACGGCCAAATCAGTCTGTGTTTCCCCGCGCACAATTAGAGCTCCATAATCAACGGGTAGTGATTTTTCTTTGGCTAGATCTGACGTAATAATAACATACCTCACGCCCAAAAAGGGTCTCACAATCTTGCCGTATTTTTTGACGCTGGCAATAACTTGCTTAGCTTCGTTTACCGGAATGGCAAATCCGATATTCTGCGCGCCCTGGGCAACAGCCGTGTTAATGCCTACTACCTCGCCCACCTCATTCAAAAGAGGTCCACCGGAATTGCCCGGATTGATAGCGGCATCTGTTTGGATAACGCCGGATAGTTGCTCCGCGCCCAGGGGCGAACCCGACGCGGTGATTGAACGCGATAAACCGGAAACAACGCCAGTAGATACTGTATTGCTAAATTCGCCCAAGGCGTTACCAATGGCAATGACTATTTGGCCAAGCTCCAATTTATCTGAATCGCCAAGAGGAATAACTGGGAAACCAGACCCCTTAATTTTAACAATGGCGAGATCGTTTACCGGATCACGGCCCAAAATTTCGGCGTCATACTGTTTGCCACTATTCAAAAGAACCGAGTAGTCAGCGTCTTCGTCAGCCACCACGTGCTTATTGGTAACAATAAGACCATCTGACGACACAAAGAAACCGGTGCCGCCGCCCACTTTGCGTTTTTCTGTTTCTGGCTGGAGTCGTTGTGGTTGCTGTTGCGGCAAGCCAAAAAAATTGTCAAAAAAATCGTTGCCAAACGGCGAAAAAAAGAAGGGGCTACTGCTTTGTAATTTCGGTACGTCTTTAGTAACGACTATGCTGACAACGGCCGGGGTGGAGCGACGAACCACATCCACGATATTACCTTCAGCCCCCATCGCCGCCCCCGATGGCAAAGACGTATCTGAGCGTTCGGCCGGTCTTAAAGAACCAATGAAGTTTGGCTGAAACAGCGGCGCGAATTCTTTGGTAACAATGGCCGCACCAATCACGCCAAAAACAGCGCCGCTAATTGAACCAACCAAAAAACTCAAAAGAAATACGCTAAAAACGTATGATTTTGTGGCTTCCGAGAGCCTATTTCTCCAAGAAAATCGCATAAGTATTATAAAAATTTAGGGATAAATGAAGCAACAAAAATTATAGCTCAAAAAATAATTTGTGGGAACTCCCGCACCAAATCGATTAGATAAGTCAATCGCGAACTTTGACAATTTTCACCCTACGGGTGATCTCCCGAAAACATGGCAAGTTTTTCTTTGGCGGCAAATTCTTTAACGAACAAACCTAGGGACGAAATTATTTTTGTTCTTTTACAAAGTCCTTCTGCTCGACAAACCATTGTCCATACTTTTTAATTTTGCTGTCATCCGGAATTCCTTCTTGTGCTACAACTGTACAATTCCGTATTGGTTCACCATTATAGGTAGCGCGGTAAGTGACGCGTCGATGCCAGCCACCACGCCCCGTTGTAGTTTCAATTTTTCCTATATCATCGACGACTTCAAGTTTTATATTATTCTTGTCTAAAATTAATTTAGGATTGTTTTTTGTTAACGCCTGATATATGGCCTCAATTGCTCCTAAATCGCTTCCATAATCTGTAGGAGCATAAAATCCTTCTGTATCCACTGCATCTAAAACCGGTTTTTCGTTAATACTAGCCTCTTCTGGTGTTAATTCTATGTTATCTTTGGACATATAGAATTTATTTATTGGTTAATTAATAGACCTTTGTGTGTAATAAATTTTCTTTCCCCAAAACAATATAGTTCGAGCCGACCCGCTTCGCCGGAGCTTCAGCGAGGCGAGTGTTTTGAATCCAGGTTCTCCGCCCAAGGCGGACAGGTTTGGCCATTTTTTTATTCGCCCTGTAATTAAACCTTAACCAACCTCTCTAGCGTTTCAACTCTTTTCTCAAGAGCCACAAAGCTCAAAACGGTAGGCAACGTTGTCTAACCGCAGCTCTATCCTCTCTTGACCCTTTTTAAGCTCATCAATATCTTTAGTAACCCCATCAAACCCATCTTTAATCATAACTGCCAGATCGTCTATTGTAACATGACTATTGTCCATAATTATTCCATGCGTGATTATTAATGATTAAAGTGTAACACGACAAAAAGTTAAAAACAAGGCTAGAAATTCTTGCTCATCAAACGTTGTCTTATTTATTCAATATATGTTCAGTATCCACGCGGCCATTGATGATTTTCACGCCTTCTTTTTTTAAAAGATTTTCTTTGGTTCCCACCGGGCCATTGTAGCCACCGATTAAACGATCGGCGCGAACAACGCGGTGGCACGGTATGGCTTTCCGGTTGCTTCCCGAAGGATCAAACGGGCGAGGGTTGCGCTTCAAAATGCTGCCAACAGCGCGAGCCGCGCCCGGCCGGCCAACAGCGCGAGCGATATCGCCATATGACGTAACTTTTCCTTTAGGAATACTCGTGACGTATTGAAAAACTTTTTCTTTAAATAGATCGCGCATAACAGCAAATTTAACGCGGCGCTGTACTGCCTCCAGATTTTTGCAATTCCTGCAAGAGACCACCCCATTGTTCAAGATTTTTTAAATTAATTTCTCCGCTAGGCTGAGATGGCTGGGCAGACATACCACCCAGTAAATCCTGATACTGCTGAATCATCGGCCCGATAATTGGCGGCAAGTAAATGACCGCTAAAATTACTGGCCCGACAATCAACAGCAAATAAATAAAACCAATAACGCGCTGCCAAATAAAATGGCGATGCACTTTTTTCAATATCTGATGTATCTCTTTGGTGAGCGCCAAATTTTCTTCTATTAATTTTTTTATTTCTTCATCCATACACAAGTAATTTCTAAATCCTAATATCTAATTTCTAAACAAACTCTAATATCTAATAAATCACAAATATCAACGGTTTGGAACATTGGAATTTCGTGCTTAGAAATTATATCAACTAAGCTAGCCTCCTGCGCCTGCCTCGTTTGTGCGGCGAAGAATGGCGATGGTTCGTTGTGCGGCGTTTGACCTTATGATGATTGTGCCGCTTACGTTTATGCGCGCGGTCGCGAACAAACAACTGTTCAATCGCCCGATGAAACATTTCCGCGTCCTTAAAGCCCTGATACACCGAAGCGAATCTGATATAAGCAACTTCGTCAATTTGTCGCAGTCTCTTCATCACAATTTCACCAATGGCGAGACTGTACACCTCCGGCTTACGCAATACTTGTATGTCTCTTTCTATGATTTGCACGAGGCGTGCCAGGTCGTCTCTGGTAATGGGCCTTTTCTCAAAAGATTTTTTAAGGCCAGCTACCAGCTTCTCACGGGAATAAGGCTCACGCGAACCGTCACGCTTAATAATAGTTAAATCCAAAATTTGCACCTCTTCATAGGTGGAAAAACGAAATTCGCATTTTAGGCATTCCCGCCGGCGTCTGATCGCTACACCTTCCGCTGAAAGTCTTGAGTCAATTACTTTGGTTTCCAAAAAATTGCAGGCTGGACATTTCATAGTACATGTGGCTCGGCAACCCACGAGCGACTCATAGCGATAAGTTAGCTTGTCACGATTTCTTTTGGGGTGACGGCGTATGGATCTGGGCCATATATATTATCGCCCTTGGTACCTTCGGTCAAAGCCAATATCAAATTGTAAATAGGAATCAGAATAAACCAACCATTTTTATTTACATCATGCATTCTGCGCACACTAGTGGTAAGGCTAGGAACTAAAATGGCCAACTGGACGATGACAGAAAGTATGTTTGCATCTGTTTCAGTTACAATACCTAATACAAAATTGATAGCAAAAATGAATAAAGCAAAATACCAATATTCGGCCCTGCTAGCGCGCCCACTGAACACCGCATATTTTCTAAATACTGTTAGAATGTGATTCACAATTCAAAATTTACACCGCCGACCACCTACTGCATTTTCTTTCTTATAAAGGCCGGAATATCAAGATCTTCATCTGGTCCGGTTGCTCGCTCATCAATGGGCGGCGTAGACACTCGTTTCTCAAATAAAGCTGGCCGGGATTCAACAACATCATCTGGCGGCGTCTGTTGGCGTTCCAATAAACGGTTCGGAGTGTAGGATTGCGCTCTTGCTGTAGAAACCTGACTTAAACGTTCGGTGCCGGAAAAGCCAGTGGCAATTACCGTAACCTTAATCTCATCACGCAACCCATCGTCAATAACCGCTCCAAAAATAACTTTGGCATTATCATCGCTCAGACCAGTAATAACCTTGGCTGCTTCGTTAACCTCATGCATGGTCAATGTTGGGCCACCCGCCACCACAAAAAGAATACCGCGAGCTCCCTCTATGGAAGTGTCTAGAAGCGGACTGGACACGGCGGCTTTGGCCGCGACCACGGCGCGATTTTCTCCACTGGCCCGACCAATGCCCATAAGCGCCGTGCCAGTACTTTGCATAATCGCCTTGACGTCAGCAAAATCAACGTTAACAAGACCCGGCATGGTGATAAGATCAGCAATGCCTTCTACGCCCTGCCGAAGAACTTCATCAGCCATTCGGAACGCTTCTGATAAAGTTGTTTTTTTGTCCACAATTTGTAAAATCCGATCATTTGGAATGGCAATAATTGTATCAACATTGTTGGCTAGTTCATCATAGGCCTGATCGGCAATAGCCCGACGCTGCGCTCCCTCAAAACTAAAGGGTTTTGTCACCACCGCAATAGTCAAAGCGCCAAGATCACGAGCAATGCTGGCAACCATGGGTGACGCCCCACTACCTGTACCGCCACCTAGTCCACAAGTCACAAAAACCATATCCGATCCCTTAAGCGCATCTCTTATTTCATTCTGCGATTCCTCGGCTGCCCTTTTGCCTAATTCCGGATTCATACCGGCGCCCAAACCGCGCGTCACAGTTTTGCCAATATGAAGCTTCTGGGGAGCGCGGGTATAATGAAGCGCCTGCACATCGGTATTCATGGCAATAAACTCCACGCCTCTAATCTTGGCTTCAATCATGCGGTTGACGGCCGAAGAACCACTACCGCCAACTCCCACAACTTTGATTTTTGCAATAGTTTCTATGTCGGGCTTAACTTCACCCATGTCCCTATGGAATAAATGATTTAAACCAGCGTTTAACCGAACCCCTTAGTCCGCCAACGCCAAAACGCGAAAAGAAATCTCCCAAGCGTCCCTTGCTATCGTCACTGGATTCGTCGCCCCAAAGAACCAGCCCCAAGGCTGTGGCGAAAGAAAGATCATTAACCGCCTCAATGGCGCTCATAAAACGGGAATTGGGCACGCCCAGGGTCGCCGGTAACCGTAAACGTGATTTCGCGATTGTTAAAAGGCCGGGTATCTTGACGCCGCCGCCAACAAATACCACGCCTGCAGGTAGCATACCCGAACGCTCCACTTTCTTCAAGATAGCATCAATCTGATCCAGTATCTCTTCCATCCTTGCTTCAATGATTTCAGCTACATAGCGCCGGGAAACGATTTCTCCCTCGCCAGCGCCAAACTCGCTAAGATCAATTTCTTCCCTTTTGTTAACGTCTTTAGCTAGGGCCGTGCCGTAATGAAGTTTCACCTCTTCGGCAATATCAAGAGAGGTTCTAAGTCCAATAGCAATATCATTGGTGATATGCTCTGAACCTATCGGCAGGACGGCAGCCGTTAAAATATTTCCTTCCTCAAACACGACGACGCTGGTTGTGGCGCCGCCAATATTAACAACAACTACACCCAACTCACGCTGTCTTTCCGTGGCATGACTTTCGGCGGCCGCCAAAACCGATAAAATAATGCCGGAAACCCTGAAACCGGCGCGGTAAACACCCTTCATTACGTTTCTCAATTGGGTGGACAATACCTGAATAACAGTGGTTTCCACTTCCAGACGAATTCCACTCATGCCAATTGGATCTTTAACTCCTGGCTGACTGTCAATAGTAAAACTCTTTGGAATGGCGTGTAAAATTTCGTAATTAGGAGGACTGGCGACAGCCCGCGCCGCTTCCAGGGCGCGTTCCACGTCAGCTTCCTGAATTTCTCCATTGGCCCGACCGACCGCCACCACGCCTCGGCTAGCAGTCGTTAAAATATGCGGGCCAGAAATGCCTACCCATAATTCTTCTATGGGGAGTCCGGTCATCCGTTCAACCTTCTCTTTAGCTGCCGAAATTGAAGCAGTGGCATCTTCTAAGCTTGTGATAACACCACGATTGACGCCTTCGGCGGGAACTGACACGGCGGCAACTACTTGTATAGCTCCGCCAGGCATGCGCTCGGCAACCACTAGCCGAACGGCTGTTGATCCGATATCTAGACCACTAAGAACTTGCTGACGAGACATACCCCGTTAGAAAGCCTCCTCAGCCCCGCCTAGCGGGGCTGATAAGACAAGAGTTTGAATTTATATTCATAGAACGTTGGCGGATGAAAGATTGATAAAGCAACAAGACGGCTTTCTAACGGGGCATACCCCAAATAAGCTATAAAAAGTTACGACCTATCCTTTGCCTAAAGATTAGAGATTATACTCAATGTGGTATATTGTGATTATACAATGAAATAAGGATAATCGCAAAGAGTCAAAAATTGGGCTCAAACCGTTCCTAGCCCCATAAATCCAGCACCTTTACCGTGAAGTATTTGCCCAAAAGGCATAATTTACCATGCCATTCGCCCCACAGCCCTGCGTTGACAAGGCGGGAAATTCAGAAGGTGCTGGATAAATAGGGCCAAAAAATCAAAAAACCCACAATTAAGGCCCCCAAAGACGACACCAATACAGCCGCCGCCAGCAAATCTTTAAGCACCCCCACGGCATAGTGCAGACGCGGTGACAAAAGATCCACCAGCTTTTCAAAAAATGTATTCAAGAGCTCCAGCGCCAACACAATTACCGACATCATCACTAAGACAACTACTCGAGCGACTGAAAGTTTAAAATATAATGCTACTGCAAAAACAGCGATAGCAACTATAACTTGTATTCTGAAATTCTGCTCTGCGCGCCAAGCATACTGAAGTCCGTGAAAGGCATGACGGAAACTTTTTACCAGGCGTTGAAGATTAAATAACTTTGAAGGCATAAAAAGCGTAGGGAATATAGAATATTGAATTTAGAATATAGAAATTTTTGTTATCAGATGCATGCGATTCATGAACTCCTATATTCCATATTCTATATTCTTAAACTTTTGCTCTCCCCGTGAGCCCGCTATAGCCCAGCAAACGCCGCTCGGCCTCAGCCATTTTATTTTTATCTTTTTTATTCTTATGATTAAATCCCATAATGTGTAAAAGTCCGTGAGTGAACAACAAGGCAATTTCGTCGGCCACGCTTAAATTATGTTCGCGCGCCTGTTTTTGGGCCAGAGGAAAACTAATGATGATCTCACCATAATCAAAACTCAACACATCAGTCGGTGTATCCTTTTTGCGATAAACGCGATTCAAGTATCTAATTGTGTTAGCTCCTACTATGACCAGTGACAGTTCACGAAATGATAATTTGCGCCCATACATCCTTAAGGCCGTGCTGGCCAAACGACGCAATCTGCTTTTAGGCAATCGACAAGATACGGTTTTATAAATTTCCAAACGCATTAGCGGGCAACTGTAATGCTTCTAATAATAGCTTCAAAGGTTGCGCGAAAATTAAGTTCTGTTTTAGTGCCGCTATGATAGTTGACCACAAAAATCTCTCGCGGGCGATTGGCGTCAATAAAATAAAACGTCTGACGATCGGACGAGAATATGCCCAAATGGCTGCCAATACTTTCAAATGATAAAGTATCGGAGTCAACATCTGGCGCGACTGTTTTGTACCAATCGGGTAAAGACTGAAGATTATTGTTTGGTTCTAAATTAATGGATATAAATTCATCTGGCGAACCAACAAAGCGAAGGTCATCATTATTATCACTCCCCCTCTCCAAAGACCACGAGAACGGATATACAACCGTGAATAACGGCGTTGTCATAGAGGTATAAGTTTTTATTAACCCAGAATCAACAAGACGACCGCTGTCCTTGGGATTAAAACCGTTCAGCACCTCCTGTTGGTCTGTATATCCATCGCCGTCCGTATCTACCTTGGCTGAAGCAGTGCCGTAAAGCGACTCCTCTATATCGGTCAGGCCGTCTTGGTCAGAATCACTACTGGAAAGTAAGGGAGAAAGCGAGGGACTTGTTGCCGGTGGCGGAATTTCAACTGGCGGCTGTTCCACTGCCGGCGGTTCGGTCGGCGCTTCCGTGCTCGGCTGATCAACTGGCTTGGTCTCG
>Ga0155567_111_pt1 | contig 29726 bp, 29 predicted proteins | sample RifCSPhighO2_12_FD_107224 | JGI IMG/M metagenome (GOLD analysis project Ga0155567, IMG submission 107224) | Candidatus Uhrbacteria bacterium RIFCSPHIGHO2_12_FULL_46_13 | reverse complement strand
TTTCTTTCAAATTATCAACTAATCAACCCGCCAAATGTGCCTGCCTAAAACACAGGTATTATATGTCAACTGCTTATTTTTGCCGATTGCTGTTTAACGACATAGGCATAAAGTAATATCACCAATCCTAAACCAAGCGGATGATTTAAATAAGGGCTGCCGATATTTACCCCCAAAACGGCCACTAAACCAAGAATCAGGCCTGGCAATGCCGGAGAAAGGTGTTCTTTGTTGCGGTTAGCTTCAATAAAAATTTTTATCACCACTAATGAATAAATAAGTAAACCAACGAGACCAATTTTAAGCCAAATATCAAGATATCCCCATTCAAAGGCCGTAGTGGTATAAAGGCCGGAAGGGTTTGCACTTCTTACGCGCGGATCATTACTTACATATGTAACCGGCGTCCCAAATCCCATACCCACAAGAGAATTTCCTTGAATCGCTCTCCATAGTGGTGGTAATAAGTTCCAGCGACTGGAGGCCGCTTCTTCTACCATAATTTCAAACCGTTTTGATAAATCAATTGTTCCAGTGGAACTTGTTTCCGGAAAAGGTATCTTAAGAACAGCTATCACTATAGCAAATCCTAAAATAGTACTGGCAATTCCAATTAGTGCAAGGTAGATACTTTCTCGCCATTTTTTTCGGTATAATTTCCACAATCCTGCAATCAGAACACTGATCACTAAACCAAGCCAAAAACTGCGCGAAAAACTAATGAGTAGAGCGGCGCCAAAAAGACCAAGTAGGGCCGTTTGGCTAGGCAGTTGCCGCGCATTATCTTTAATCACTCTTGTCATTACTACCCACCAAGCTACGACTATATTAATTTGACTCTGAATAAAAACGCGCCAAGCGCCAGTAGTTGTCCAAGTAATCTCCCCTACGTTCGTATCTCTAACCCATTGATAAAGATCAAAAAGAAAAAACTCAAAACGGTGAGTGAAAAAATATAATAACAAAAGAGTCTTAACGGATAAATACGCGGCGCTGTAAATAAGCAGAGAAACCACTCTCTCCATAAACCCTTGGCGTGAGGTGGCAATAAACAGGGGTAACAATAAGCCTATGAAGAAATAAGCATTAGCATCAAAAAAGACCTGAGCAAATCCATAACCGCGCATAAGTCCATGCAGAAAAGCTAAGATAACGATTAACCCAAATATCAGTACCGGCCAAGACCACTTAACGAATAACCACAGTGCTTCCCTTCCCTGCTTCATCAAATACCACAAACTAAAAGACAAAAGTATAATAAAAAAAGCTAGTCTAATAGAAATACTAAAACTGCCAAGATTTAATGAAAAAAGATAGCCTTTAGAGCCCACAAATAACTCTGCAAGAACAATAAGAATAGCGAGTTCCAAGTGTCTATAGCATACCAACAAAAAAATAGTCACCGCTAGTATGAAGACTAATGGACTTAAAACAGGCTCATAATACGTTAGAAATGATAAAAGATCAGCAAGAAGAAGGCCGTAGATCCAATATTTTATCTCTGATCTAGGCATTTTTTAAAGATTAGGATTTTTATTCAGTCGTATTCCCGCGCTGTTAATTAGCTCAATCAAAACAGCTGGTCCCAAGGAGGCAAAAGAGAGGCCGGTTATAAGTACAGCGGCTACAAAATTATGGTGTTTCCAAAAATAGTGCTGATAACTTTTAGCAAAATGCCACTGACGCCACAATGGCCGCTTTTGCACAAAACTACTTGAGCGACGATGTTCAACAATGGCGTTGGGGTAAAAGAAAATAATATATCCGGCATTATTGATTCGCTTGCATAGGTCTGCCTCTTCAAAAAAAATGTAGAATTTTTGATCAAAATCACCCACTTCATCCAAAACATCACGGCGCGCCATCATGCAGGCTCCCATTATTTGATCTACCCGGCGAATGGTTTTATGCTCAAACGCCCACATATAATATCTACGAATGGGCAAACTGGCAGGAAAAAAATTATGAAGCTTTAAAAGAATCATAGCGGCTGACCAAAAAGTCGGGAATCGTCGACAAGAACGCTGCAGGGTGCCGTCAGGGTTAATAAGTTTTGGGCCAATCAAACCGACAAATGGCTGTTCTTCCATAAACGCGTACATCTGCCATAATGCTGCGTCGATAAGCACGGCATCAGGGTTCAAAAAAATAATATACCGGCCAGTAGCCATTTTAAGACCTTGGTTATTAGCCGCCCCAAAACCTTTGTTGGTGTCGTTGGCGATTAATTTTACGTGGGGAAACAACAAGCGAACTAAACCCGCCGAGCCATCGCTAGAGGCATTATCTACAACAATAGTTTCAATCGAAACAGAATAACCCATATTTTCTGACCGCTTCAAAGATTCTTCAATGCTTTTTAATGCTCGTTGAAGCAGACCACCAACATTCCAGCTGACAATTATTATGGAGATATCTTTAGCTTGATCGTTGTTCATATTAAGTCAAACTATGTTTTTGCTGAACCATTTTTTTCGCCAATATATATTGAATAAACAGCCGTGGAGCTAAGCCAACCCATTGATATGGGAAAGACCAAAAAACGTACCAAAGACGAGGGCGCCAAGCGCTAATACCAACGCGGGTAATGCGGGCCCGAAATAAAACCTCTGGCACAAAGATGCCCGTAAATCCATTTTTAAGCATGGTCAGCCATAAATCCCAATCCTGAAATCGTTTTAGGTTTTTATCAAATCCCAAAAAATGCTCGCGGCGTATCAAAGCAGAGGTGTGGATATAATTATCTTTTCTCAAGGCCGCGGCGTTAAACGGCTGACTGTTAAATTTTTTCCAGCCAAACCTAAAACTAGAATACGCGTATGAGGCATTAGGATTGCGCTGAAGCGCGCTTAACAATTTTCGCAGAGCATCTTTGTGAAAAATTAAATCAGCGTCGGCAAACAATAAATATTCGCCCCTTGCCTCTTGGGCGCCGTAATTCCTAGCGGTCGGCGCGCCGCGGTGATCAATTTTGAGATACTTAATCTGTAAATCATTTATATACGTATCAATATATTTTTTTACAATACTTGGCGTATCATCCGACGATCCGTCGTCCACTATAATAACCTCAAAATCATCAATGCTTTGCTCACGCAAGCTGTCTAGGCATGCTGGCAAGGCCGTTCCGTGGTTATAGCATGGGATAATGACACTGATCATATTATTAATAGCCAAATACGTCCTTAATCCTTTGGGCCGCCGATTCCGCGCTAAATTGCTTTTCTACTCGTTCTTGACCATCCCGGCCGAGTTCTTCGGCTAAACTTGGATTTTTCAGTAATTTTAATATAGCCATGGCCGTTGCCTCAACATTATTTTCCTCAACAATAATTCCGGTTTGACCATCAATCACTGCTTCTGAAACGCCGCCAGTACGGCTGGCGATAACTGGTTTACCAAAAAATGCCGCTTCCAAATACACCAGACCAAAACCTTCCGCATCACCGTTAGCAAGCGCCCGCGGAGTCATGATAAAAATTGTAGCTAAAGACAACCACGCGGCTGTCTCCTCGTCATTGATCTCTCCCAAAAATATTACTTGATGAGGATGGCTTAACAATGCCCTGAGATCCTCCAACTTATTTTTGAATGGACCAGTGCCAATAATAAAATACCGTAACTGAGGCGCCTCACGCCAAACTGATTCCAGTGCCATTAGTATGATTTCATGACCCTTACGTTCCACTAAGCGGCCGATGGTCAATAAAATTGGCTTATTTTGTAAATTATACCGCTGTCTTAAATTTTCCGTCAAGGTATTATTTGACAATTTTTTTATAACCGGAGATGGATAAATTACCACTACCTGCTCAGCTGGTAAGCCTAAGTTGCGCACCATTTGAGCGACAAAGTTGTTAGCCGCTAGTACTTTTTCGGCTCGCCCTAAAATATTTTTTAACAGCCATCTTTTGCGGGAATGACGTATCGGCAAAGAAACATCCATACCGTGCACAAAAACAGCGTAGCGCGTTTTTTTTATAAAACTTAATATCCACACAGCGGTGCCAAGCGGCAAAACCTGCCCCACGATAGTCCTACTAATATTATAGTGTTTGAGACAATAATTTATACGAAAAATGGCAATCACCCAACGTGGCCACCACCATCTTACCAAAAGCGACGAGCGGATTACTGAATAGTTATCTAAGGGTGATTCTTTATATTGTACTGATTTTGTATTTGGTGGAGTTAGTACAACCACTGATTCGGCTGGTAGAGCGCGGCAAATTTCACGATACATTCTACCCACGCCGCCAATATCCGGCGGGAACTCAAGGGTGACAAAAAGTATCTTATCCATATGCAAATTAAACTTCGGTCAGGGGCGGCAATACGGCATCGGCGACGGTTGGCTTTCTAAATAAATTTACAAAATATTTAATATCAACAAACGTTAACTCCCGCAATATCAAAAGGATTATGAGATAGATCAAGCCGCTGAATAACACTACTGGCACAAGCGGCAGCAGCGGTCGCGTCATAATGGTAAACCAAGCCATCAGGCCAACGGATAAAATTACTTTACCTAGTGAAACGCAAAAAGGCCAAAATTGATAATCAATCACCCGACGAGCTAACCAAAATCCAATCATCAGCGCTACGACATTGGTGGCAAACCAAGACCAACTGGCTCCAAAATAGCTGAATCGCGGAATTAATACTAGATTTAATCCAACATTCACGGCCATACTAAAACCTATAAGTGCCGTTTGCCAATGCTGGTGATTAGAGGCATTAAGGAGAGACCCTAAGGGAAAAGATAAAAAAACAAAAATCAGGCTGGGCATTAAAATTCGAACAGCGAGAGCAGCCGATTGGTAATCAGTGCCGAGGCTCATTACAAATTCATCCGCCAGAATAAAAAGGCCAACGGCCAATGGCGCGCTAATGATAAGAAGATAACGCAGAGACTGTTCAAGCAGTTGACCTAATTTTTGAGGGGTATTGCGATAATAACTGCTCATGGCGGGAAAAACAGCCGCCATAAAAGCTGATGGTATGAACTGAAAGGCATTCATGGTTTTAGCGGCGACGCTGTAAAGACCAACCGCTTGATTGCCCTGTAGGATACTTAATAGAACAGAATCGCTGTAAGCGTATACGGCCGCGAAAATGTTAGCCAAGGCGAAGGGTAAGGCCAATCTCTTGAGTTCTATGACGATGTCTCTGGTTAGGCGCAGTCGCCACGATAAATGGAGGCGCCATTTTATAAAATAAAACAAAATCAAAATTGACATGATGCTGCCAATTAAAATGGACAGGGCCACTATAAATGAAGATGGCCAAAAATAAAGAAGGATAACGCCGAGACTAAGAATAAAAATTTTATTCAAAACAATAACCACTGATTCAAACCAAAGATTTTGCCACCCCCTAAATATACTTGTCGCCGTCAGAGCAAACGAATCAATTATCATGACTGCTCCTGCCAATATGACTAATGACAAGGGTGGATGCCCCTGGCCAAACCATTGCAAAACGTAAATCACACTTAAAAGAGCGGCAAAAACAACCATTGATAAAAATAATTTTATTGTCAAAATATTGCTTAAGTAATCAGCGCTTTTTTCTCGTCGTCGTGCCAGTTCACGTATCAACACCTGTCCTAAACCTAAATCAATAAAGACGCCAAAAATCGAAGCTAAAGAAAAAGCCGCCACATATTCACCCGTCCCTTCATTGCCAAGGGTACGAGCAATAAAAAGAAAAAAGAAAAATGATAAAATTTTTTGCACAACCAGCGCCACCGTAAGATAGGTTGTGTTCTTAGCGATGTTTTCCGGCGGCAGTACGCTCATAAAGCGCAGTTATTTTAACATAAAATAGAACCTTAAGTGAACACCACACCACAGTTTCACACGCGATTGACATCGCATATTCACCCCTGTTCATTCCTGCCTGACGGTAGTCAGGGCTGGCGTGGCGCCTCTGGCGGATGGCTTTCTCAAGTGCTGGGTAAACGGAAACGCCCCAGAAGGAGGAGCGTTTCTATTAAATTCTTCAAGATTATATTATTTTGTTATCACTACATTGTCTGACCGTCTAAAAACTTCTTGGCTTTAGTAGTGTGCCGCGAAAAATTATCGTTTTTGCCATTGTGGTGCTCGACGGGCCCGCTTTAAGCCTGGCTTTTTGCGCTCTTTCTCGCGTGGATCACGCGTGAGATACCCCATCTTGCGTAGGGTTGGACGCCAATCGGCGTTATGGATAACTAAGGCTCTGGCCAGGGCCAAGCGTACTGCCACGGCTTGGGCGGGCAAACCACCACCGCTTACTTTAACTGAAATATCTGTATTGTTGTTCAAACCCACCAAAGGCAAAGGTTCGGTGACTATTTCCTGCCATAAAGAAAAAGTAAAGTAGTCTTTATATTCTTTCCCATTAATTGTAAATTTCCCGCTGCCATTTTTTACAAAACGCAATCGCGCAACCGCGGATTTTCGCCTGCCAACGGTTTGGATATAATCACGTTTTTGCTCAACTTCCCTAGCCTCTAATCCCTTGTCTATTGTTTTTTTGCCGACCGATCTCGTCTTAACATCGTGGACTGACCGGCTAGCCGGGCGCCCAACTTTGCCCGTCGGCTTCTCACTTTTTTTATTTGTTCGTTTAATAGTATGTGTGATAACCATAAATATCTAAATATTAGCCGCGACTAACCGTTTTGTGGTTTGCAAATTTGATCCTACTTAACCATTTTTTACGCAAAGTATTATTAGGCAGCATTTGTTTGACAACCTTCACAAAAACATCAGCCGGATTTTTATTCCACAATTTTTCTAATGGGTCCTTTCTTATGCCGCCGGGATAACCACTATAATGAAAATAAAATTTCTGTTTAATTTTTTTTCCAGTGAAAACTGCTTCTTGGATATTTTTTATAATAACCGAATCGCCGCTGTCGCGATTGGGCACCCAGGAAACTTTATTTTTGCCTTGAAGAAGTCGCGCAATTTCCGAAGCCAGACGTCCAACCTCACGACCGCGAGCATCAATAGTATGTAACTTAGAAGTATTTTTACGCGGCATAATTAATTAACTGAAGCTGAACACAATTAAACGAGTTCTATGTGTACCATTTTAGCCGCGTCCCCTTGGCGAGGCAATAATTTGATGATACGGCTACAACCCCCAGTTCTCTTTTTATATCTCGGCCCCAAGTCTTCTATCACCTTAGCCACGGCATTCTTTACTGGTAGAATTTTCAAAAGTTGCCTGCGGGCATTCAAATCCCCCGCGCGGCCAATCATTATAACGTGATCAACGATGCTTTTTACGGCCTTTGCACGGGCCTCTGTCGTTTTTATTTTCTCATACAAAATTAAACTGGCTGCTAGGTTTCTAAGCATCAAATTGCGTGCTTGAGCCTGGCGATCCAAAGTTTTACCTTTATGGCGATGGCGCATAATACTTGTTTAAATTCTAAATCCTAAGCACGAATTCCTAAATCCATACGAAAGTACGAAATAGTACGAATATACGAAATATCGTTTGCTTTGGGGACAAATAATTTTCGTACCTTTCGTATAGTTTCGTAATTTCGTAAGTATGTTTGTTTATTCATAATCTTGATTATTGTTTACCCCGTTAGAAATTTAAACCCTAATACATCATATCTCATATGTACTTGACGTGAAATAACCTTATTTTCCTTCTTGCCAACATTGATCATATTTCTAACGGGGTTTAGAGATTAGATATTAGGAATTAAATTTATTGTCTTTATTCTTCTTTAACCTTGGGCTTGCGCCCCCTTTTCTTTTTTGGTGTCGCATCTTTTTCTTTTTTCTCTTTTAACTCACTTACATCAGGCAACGCCGATTCTTGAGCCGTGACCAATTCATCAAGTTTTTCGGCTAATAAAGAAAAATGATCAATCAGAAGCTTACACGATGATAATACCGCTTCTCCCGAAGTGACAGATCCGTCCGTAACAATATCCATTACTAATTTATCAAAGTTGGTCATTTGTCCGACACGAGCCGGTTCCACCCTGAATGTTACTTGTCTGATTGGAGAATAAAAAGCATCAATAGCAATGGTGCCAATTTCCATTTTTTCCTTTTCTCTGGCTTCGGTTGGAACATAGCCTCGTCCTTGACTGACCCAAATATCCATCTCTAATTCAGCGTTACGGGCTGTCAATGTGGCTATCAGCAAATCAGGGTTCACTATTTGAACGCTACTATCGGGCTCAAAGTCACCGGCGGTTACGCGTTTTTCACCCTTAGCAGACAAGTGCAGTTTAACTGGTTCTTCGCTAAAAACTCTGACGCGCAATTGCTTTAAATTAAGTATGATCTGCAACACATCTTCCTGCACTTTGGGAATGGTGGTGAACTCATGAGTGGCGTTCTGAATTTTCGCGGCCGTCACCGCCGCTCCCGGCAACGAAGAGAGCAAAACACGTCGTAAGGCATTGCCAATGGTAGTTCCATAGCCTGGGTAAAGAGGCTCAACGCTCAAAGTACCGGAACATCCATCCTGACCCGGTACATATTCTATCTTGGTGGGAAGAAAGATTTTATCCATATTAAAAAATTAACAATTAGCGAGAATAATATTCTACTACAAGGGTCATATTCATATTCTGAGGAAAATCATCCTTAGTTGGCAAAGACATCACCTTGCCGCTTAAGCTTTTATTGTCAAATGCCAACCAGCCAATCGGTGTGCGAGTGCTATTATATTGTTCAATAGCCTGCCAACGAGCGCTCTTCCCGGCCCCTTCTTTCAAAGCAATAACATCACCCATCTTAACTTCGTAGGAAGGAATATTGACACGTTTATTGTTGACCAAAATCCAGCCATGAGTAGTAATCTGTCGAGCTTCCTGGCGTGATCTAGCAAGCCCTAAACGATAGACTATATTATCTAAACGTCGCTCTAAATGTTGCAGGAAAAGCTCTGCGGTATTACCGGTTTGCGACAGAGCCTTATTATAATATCTGCGGAACTGTTTTTCCATTATTCCGTAAGTATATTTAACTTTTTGTTTCTCTCTAAGTTGAGTGCCATACTCCGTTATGCGACCATAGCCCTTTGGTCCATGCACACCCGGTGGATAAGAGCGGCGCATCATCGGACACTTTGCGGAAGTGCAAACTCGTTCACCTAAACGACGACAAATATGATGCTTTGGACCAAGTAATCTTCCCATACCCCGTTAGAAGGCCTCCCCAAACAAAATGTCTGTGACATTTTGTTTGACAAGACAAAAGTTTGAACAAGTAATCATAGAGACGTTGGCGGTTGAATACATGAGATTAAAGATATAAGACGGCCTTCTAACGGGGCATACCCCGTTAGAAATTATTCATTCTAAGTTCTAAGTTCTGTGTTCTGACTTTGGCCATTAGATAATTCATAATTCAATATTCTAAATTCTACAATGATTACACTCTCCTGGGTCGTGGCGGACGGCAGCCATTGTGCGGAATGGGGGTTACATCACGAATGGCCAAAACTTGCAATCCATTAGCATGGAAGGCGCGTATGGCTGATTCGCGGCCGGAACCAACGCCCCGTACAAAAACACTGACTTCACTTAATCCATAAGGCTTAACTTTTTCAACCACCTCTTTAACAATGACACCAGCCGCGTAGGGGGTTGATTTTTTTGGACCGCGAAACCCCGTGCGCCCGGCGCTCGACCAGGCCAAAACATTGCCCTGAAGATCAGTTAGCGTCACTATAGTATTGTTATAGGTTGCTTGAATATAAGCGCGGCCGGATCGTACCTGCCGAATAATCTTGCGTCGGCGCGCGCGACTAATCGAGCGACCCTCAACTACCTTGCTTTCCTGTGGCGCTAACTCGGCAGTCTTGTCGGTCGCGCCTGCCAATGAGTCATTAATTATATTTTCTGAAATTTCCATACTCATAACGTTTCATGAATTAAGTCTTTTGATGAGCATCTTTGCGTCCACTGCCCATTGTCCGTCGTACGTTGCCGCGAACAGTGCGGGTATTTGTTTTAGTTCGTTGACCGCGCAATGGTAAGTGTTTTATGTGGCGAATTCCCCGATAACAACCAATATCTTTCAAACGACGTATGTGCATAAGAATATCGCGACTTAAATCACCTTCTACTTTTATAGCGCGCTTTTCAATTTGTTCACGAACAGCGTTTAGTTGATTGTCTTTTAAATCTTTAACGCGTATATTACCATCAATATCGGTGGCCTTCAAAATAGCACGAGAGCTGGGTAATCCAATACCATAAATATAAGTTAAAGCGATTTCTATACGCTTGTCGTTTGGCAATGTTACTCCGGCGATTCTAGCCATACAATACTGCCGCTAACCCTGGCGCTGCTTATGCTTAGGGGTTGAACAAATAACAAATAACCGCTTGCGGCGGCGAACGATACGACACTGTTTACACATTTTTTTGACAGATGCTCTAACTTTCATTAAGGACTTAGTAAAAAAGAGGTAAACTAATAACGATAAATAATCCTTCCTTTGGTCAGATCATAAGGGGTCATTTGCACCTTGACTTTGTCTCCCGGAAGAAGTCGAATACGATGCATGCGCATACGCCCGGATAAATGCCCTAAAATTTCATGACCATTCTGCAATCGTACTCGAAAACTGGTCGAGGGCAACATTTCGGTAATTTCACCCTCAACCTCAATAAAATCTTTAGAGCTGTTAGCCTTGTCGTTTGTCCCGTTAGCGGGACCTACTGGAATAGTAGCTATATAGATAATCTGATGGCTGATCCTAAAATAAAAATTGGCTAGGAACAGCAAAATCGGGCCTACGGTATTTTCCCGTGGTGCCTATGACTAGCTCTAACATACTTCGTATAATAAACTAATCGTTATTGTATGTCAAGGTCAAACCTTATATGGTCCTGTAATACCGGAAGAAGTGGCCAAAAAGATGGACGGATTAGCAAAACGGTCTCTCTAACGCCGTCTGTTGACTTAATTAACGTCAATAAGCGTTTAGGGCTATATTTCGCTTGCTGTTGCCATTTTGTGTATGGATATAGCGGCACAGCCACAGCTTCAGCCCGAATAACAGCTTGCAAACTGCGCAAGTCATCACCGGCCTTAGTTTCCTTAATGATAATTTTGGGCTGATCGTCCGCCAGCAATTCCCGGTCGCTTCTTAATAACTTTGTGAGTTCTCTTTTAACCACAGCCATAAGATCATCTAGCTTATATAGAATGACATAATCTTCATCCCGAATCTTAACTTCTAAACGTCCATCATAGGCAAACCGCTCTTTACTCTCGCTGCCTGATTGTGTATTAAATTCTTTTCGCGCTACTATTTTAGCCGGTACAGCGACAATGGTAGGCGGAATCTTTGTTAGCGAAGAATCAAATAAAATTTCAATATTCATCGTTACTGGTTCGCTATTAGTTTTTATAATAATCACCGCAGAAGGCACAAATATAATTACGGCCAGCAATACTATAAGTGATAGTCCAACGACAAGAAAAGTAACAACAAACTTTTCGCCACGATAAAACCTGACAGCCGGTAGCATGCTATAAAACCACCGCTTTAATACGTCTTATACCCATGGAAACAGCCTCCTCTTTTGTAATTTTAAATTTACCAACCTCCACGGTGTGATTGACGTGGGGACCGCCGCACACCTCTTTGCTAAAATCTCCGACAGAATAAACTTTGACCCTTTCACCATATTTACTTTCAAAAAGTCCCAAGGCTCCTTTGGCCTTAGCCTCAGCAAAGGACATTTCCTGCCAGGATACGGGCAAGTCACGACTAATTACGTCGTTGACCATATCTTCCACCGCTTTAATCTCTTCCGGTGTTAGTTTTTCAGGATGAGAAAAATCAAAACGCAAACGTTCCGCCGTGATATTAGACCCTTTTTGAAAAACGTGGTCGCCTAAAACTTTTCTTAAGGCGGCGTGCAATAGATGCGTGGCCGTGTGCAGGCGCGTCGTTTCCCGTGAATGATCGGCCAACCCTCCTTTAAATTTCTTCTCTGTTCCGACACGTGAAATATCCTGATGTTTTTGAAATTCCTCCCAAAATCCTTTTTCATCAACTTCTATGCGTTTTTCTTTGGCCATTTCAACAGTCATTTCTAACGGAAACCCGTAAGTTGAAAAAAGAATAAATGCATCGTAACCAGAAAGACGTTCCGTGACGTGATCACTGGCGGCCAGTCGTTCAAACTCTTTCAGCCCTCGCTCAAGTGTTTTAATAAACTTAGCCTCTTCATCGTGTATAGCCTTAGTAATGCTTGATTGATTTTGAAGTAATTCAGAGTATTCTTGGCGGTATTTTTCCACCACCACATTTGCCAATCTACTGTCAAAATCATGGGGCAGTCCAATTTTTTGTCCATAACGCACAGCTCGACGTATCAAGCGTCGCAAGACATACCCTCGTTCAACATTTGATGGCCTCACCCCGTCGCCTAATATAAAAACAGCGGTGCGAATATGGTCGGCGACAATCCGCGCCGCCCGCACATCATAATTGACCGCTTCTGTTTTAATGGCCGAGATTATTGGCTGGAATAAATCAGTGGCAAATATATCACTCACGCCCTGTAATATCATAGCAGTGCGTTCAAGCCCCATACCGGTATCTACATTCTTTTGTTGCAATGACTCATATGTGCCGTCGGCTGTTTTGTTATACTCCATAAAAACATCGTTCCAAAACTCAATAAAGCGACCACAATCACAATTTGGATGACATACTGCTCCATAAATATCTACATCTCCTTCGTGCATGTGCCCGCCCGGAGCAGTACCGTTCGGTTTCATATCATAAAACATTTCCGTATCCGGTCCGCAAGGGCCCGTTTGGCCAGCCGGCCCCCACCAATTTTTACTTTTATCATAAGCGTGTATTCTAACCCCGAGTGTTTGATCGCCTATATTTTTAGCGACCTTGGCGTCAAGGTTCACCTTTTTGAATTGCTCTTGCCAGATTTTAATTGACTCATCGTCTCGCGGTGCGTCCGCGTCACCTTCAAAAACAGAGACATATATTCTCAAGGGGTCAAAACCGAGCCATTTAGGGCCTGAAAAAAATTCAAAGCTCCATGCAATCGCCTCCTTTTTAAAATAATCACCCAGCGACCAGTTGCCCAGCATTTCAAAAAAAGTATCATGTCTATTGTCACCCACTTCTTCTATGTCCTGAACGCGAACGCACTTTTGAACATTTACCAAACGCGTTCCAGCCGGATGTTTTTGGCCTAAAAGATATGGCACCAGTGGATGCATGCCGGCAGTGGTAAAAAGCACAGTGGGATCGTTTTCTGGCACTAATGACGCGGAAGCAATAATACTATGACCCTTGGACTGAAAAAACTGCAAAAATTTAGACCTAATTTCACTTGATTGCATAATGTTAAATATTTTAACGATAAAAGAGCGCTAAGGCAAGGCTAGCTCTTAGAAACGGGGTTCACGGTCGCCGTTCTCGCACTAATTTACCGGCTCTAATTTCAATTGGATCAGCCCGCCTCAATGTGGCAGCATTACTGCAATTTAAAATTTTGTAATGCGGTACTTGGTCAAGATAGTCTGAAATATACCAGACATCATCTTCAGTAATCGTCCAGTTGCGTTTTATAAAACGAGCAAGATTTATCGGCCTTGAATATTCCTTTAATGTTTTTTTGCCGTCATTCATGAAATATTCATGAAAATATGACATGACGAGCTCGTGAATATTGCGATACAGCGGTTCGCGGTAACGCAATACCGCGTGATTTGTCTTGCTAATAGCTCCCCACAGCGAATGCCGTTTAAAAACCGCCACCACATGATAATCATCTTTTTTAACCGTTTTAAGATCTAAAAGTAGAGGGTTTCTCGCCATTAACCCACAAGGTCGCCGCCGCGAGTATGGCTCCTTCCAGGCAATGGGCCTTGCGCTTGCGCATAACCATGCGAGGTGACATGCACGTATCCTCAAAGTTAATCTTTATACTCTCTAAATAATTCTGAATTTTGATCGGCGAGTTCAAGCGGCGAAGAAATTTTATCTCCTGATTACTAAAGCCAAACATACTTATGAATTATAATATCACTCCCCCACCGACCATTCTCTTGCCGTCGTAAAACACCAGTGACTGGCCGGGGGTGACCGCTCTTTGTGGTCGGTCAAATTTAAACCGCCACAACATTCCAACATTCTTAAGAATATTAGAATGTTTTTTGGACGCTTCACGACTGCCCACAACCATAAGCGGCTCTGATTTTTGGCGATATCTGATTTTAGCTAGTAATCTATCACCTATTTGCGGCGCTTGATTAACCCACGACATCTCACTTGCTTCAATTTTATCTTGGTAAAGCGCTTGATCATCATTACCTTCTGCCACTTTGATGATATTATGCTCAATATCTTTACCAAACACATAATATGGTAAGCGCGAACTCAATCTTAAGCCGTGCCGTTGGCCAATGGTGTAAAATGCTATGCCGTCGTGCTCCCCTATTGTTCGCCCGTCAGCCGTCACCACTGCGCCTGTTCGCTCGGCTATGCGGGTTTTTAAAAATTCAACAACCGGCACTTCGCCAATAAAACAAATCCCCTGGCTATCGGGTTTGTCAGCCGTCGGCAGATCAGCTTGGCGCGCCATCTCTCGCACCTTTGATTTCGTGTATTCGCCGATTGGAAAAAGGCAATAAGCAAGTTGCTTCTGGGTTAGCGTCCACAAAAAATACGACTGATCTTTGGCGCCGTCTTTAGCCTGCAAAAGGTCAAAGATACTCGCACTATTTACACGGCCCAAGCTGCCTACGGCTTTTGGCTTATGGCTTCTAGCTCGCACTCTTACATAGTGCCCCGTCGCCACAAAATCAGCGCCCTCGCTCAAGGCCTTCTCTAAAAATAATTTAAATTTAATTTCTTTATTGCACATTATATCAGGATTCGGCGTGCGACCTGCTTCGTGCTCTTTAAAAAAATATTCAATCACCCTGTCCCGGTATGGTTTTGTGAAATTATACGTTACAAACGGAATTTTCAGTTTAGCCGCCACGCGCATAGCGTCGCGCCTGTCTTCTCTCCATCTACACTGCTCGCGAAATTTTACACCATCACTCGTTGACAACCCGTCCCAACTCTTAATAAAAACGCCAACTACATCATAACCTTGCTTTTTCAAAAGCAAAGCCGCCACGCTGGAATCCACGCCACCTGACATCGCTACGAAGACAGTTTTTCCTCTTCTCTTTAGCTTGCCGCCAGCCTGCCCCGCACCGTGCTTACACTGATGCGGAGACATACCGACGAAGACTTTGGCCCCACCCTGCCCCCTTACTAGATCCCATCTCTAATGGATCTCGCAAAACCCGCCGCAATGGACTCCTTTTATGGTTCAAAATGGCTCTCATAATAGGCTTTATAGTATTCTCTTTGATAGGTTCTGTCACTATTCTGTCAAAATCACCATAAAAATATTAGAAAAAACGCAAAATAAGAAATTTAGATATGCCTGACCTTGTCGTGCCTATCAACATCTAGGGCTAGAATCAAAATTAAGGATTATAAAAAACAATTGGTTGAACAACGCGCAAAATTGAAAGAATTATTTGTCAGCGTATTACATAAATCAATGGGCAATAAATAACATTCTCACATTCTTGAGAATGTTGGAATGTTATGTAGTTGATTATTGAATAGTTTTTTATTCTCTAATTCGTGCGAATACGCGAAAGAAATTTACACCTATAATAAATAGCGTGAATGGCTCGGCAGGGTCGGCTTTTACTGGGAGTTACGACTAAAACCGTGAATATATAACAATTTCCGCCTATTTTTCACGATTATGAGTCTTTGAGAATGTGAGAATGTTGTGATACTATGATAATGATATGAAGACTGCAAAACAATTGGAAAGATATTTTAAGGGCGCGGCGAATCATAGACGGCTGGATATTTTGCATTTAATCAGCAAAAACGATGGCATAACCTTGGCAAAAATTGCCGAGATTCTTGATTGTAATATCAAAACCATTTCCGAACACACGCGACGCCTTATGCAGGCTGGTCTGTTGAATAAAAAATATCAAGGCCGTGAAGTTGCTCACTCCCTTTCGCCTTATGGCAAGCGATTTGTTGACTTTACAAAAACATTCTAACATTCTTGAGAATGTGAGAATGTTAGAATATTCTTAAAAATTATTTGAATCAATTATGAATTCGAGGCCAATGCTCAATGGCCGAAGAGAAACACAAACTGCGGGAGGTGTTGTATTGGTTGGCGTGCTTAGAAGTAAGAATGACCGAAAAATTCTTCTCCAGAAACACTGGTATAGAATTCCGATTGCCTTCCTACCCAAACGCCATTTTGACTACTTGGCTTTCTATCAGCCAGTCTTATTTGGTAAAAGAGGAAAGCGTATTGAGTATTACGGACGTATCACGAAGATAGAAAAGGTGAAGAGGATTGATTTACTGCCGGCCGAACGAGTTCATCCTCGGACGCACGATGATTATATGAAGTTTAAATTTTCTAAGATTGAAAAACTTGCTCGGCCAATAAAAAACATCATTCCTCGAAGGGTTTCTTTCGGCTTCACGAGTTTCTCCAAACTGTCTTCTTCACGTAATATTTTGGAGCTCTACAATGTTCCACCAATTGAACAAATCATTAAGAAAGGGCTTGACCGATTGGGCATTAAGAGTCGGCGAGAATACACAATCTCGCGAGGGCGCAGACGGTATCGCATTGATTTGGTTGTATTTTGCAATCGAGGTACCATAGCCATTGAGTGTGATAATTACAAATCACATTCAGGCAAATTGCAAATTAGAAAAGACAAAATGAAAGATGCGTTTCTTGAGCAACTAGGCTGGTGCGTCATAAGGTTGAAAGAAAAAGATATTATAGAAAGACCAAGCTACTGCTTGAATAGAGTACAGAAGATATTTCAAAACTTTAGAGGCCAAAAATAATCGTCTGAAATACAAATTATGGATAAATTTGATTACCGTTATCGTCTTCAATGATAATAGCCAATGTTGGGCATAACTCGGCGGCGGCGATTAAATCTTCTGCCGCGGCGTCAATTCCGTAGTATTCCGCTCATTCTGACGATTCGGCCCCATCTTTATGCCGGATGACGGCCTTATTTTTTGTATCCAACTTAAACACTTTTGACGGCAAGGCAACACAAGCCGCCGCGCCAATGCATTTATTTCTGTCAATGCGTATTCTCATGACTTATTAGACGATTGGTTTGCTCTGACGGTCGCGCCAGGCTCTTTTTAGATAAAAGATACCAAAACAGATAATAATGCCTGGAATAGCCATGATAAATGCCTCGTCCCAAGCGGGCTGGCCAGTTGTTAAATACCTTATTGCCCCCCAACCAAACCCGATTGTTCCTCCCCAAACTATAGCGGGCGGCGCTATTTCGTGCCAAGGCGTACGTAAACCAACTATCCTTTGAGATTGATTCTGATACCGAAAATTAAATTCAAATGGATCGCGGCCGCGCGGCAATAACTGACCAAACATATTATAAGCCAAAGTTTAAGACTTCACCTCGCACAACTGCTTCATTCGCCCTGAGTGGAGGGCTTTCTGTGGTGCGGGCTTCATAAAAATACTTTTTCACCGGGTTTGATAGACATTGGTCGTGTGGTATCGTTCATAGTTTGTTTAGTTGATTCGGGAGATGTGACTTGCTTAGATAATGAGGCCACAGCATTCTCTAATTTTTCAGCTGATTGTTTTTTGAAGTCAGTGATTTGCCCTGATCGCACCTTTTTTAAACAATCCTTGCAATACACTGGTCTTGTAATATCAGGTTTGAAGGACAACGCTGTATCCGCGCCGCAATTGGAGCATACAGCTGAATACTTATATGGACCAGCACTGTGATTTTTTTCATTTGATGGTGCTTCCTCTTCTTTTTTAACCTCTGAAACGATAGTTTTAGTATTAACGTTTTTGGATAAATTACGTTTTTGTGGCGATTTTTTTGATTCTACAACCGGCCCAGCCGCACCGTGACGGCGCTCAAAACGTGGCGGCAAGCTGCTCATCAATCGGTGCTCCTCTTGCGCTGCGGCTTCTAGAGAACCGGCCCAGCGAGAAATTTTATCCTCAATCACGGAGCGCGGCTGGGCATAACGCTCCCTTGTCACGCGAATAAGTTTATCGCGATTACTGAAGTTGAGGGTTACTGGCGGCAAAGTATTAGCCGAAAACGGCGATGAGGCAACGCCGTCAATCATTAATTTCAAATATACCTGCCATTTGGCAAGGTTTACTAAATCCTCTTCCGTAATGTAGGGCGCGAATTCTTTTTCAAGCATTTCGGCATCAGTTGCTCCAACACGAAAACAGACAATTGTGCCAACGTTGCCAAAAACCGCAGCTTGTACTTTTTCATCAAGTTGTTCAATATACTGATGGGCAATAATTAAATTTAAGCGATATTTTCTGGCCTCGGACAAGATATTGGCAAATGACTCGGTGGCAAAATTTTGAAATTCATCAACATAAAGATAAAAATCTTTGCGTTCATGCTCCGGCGTGTCAATACGCGACATAGCGGCAAGCTGAATTTTTGTAATCATCATCGCTCCGAGAAGGGCGGAAGTATCTTCTCCAATTCGCCCCTTTGAAAGATTGAGAATCAATATCTTCTGATTATCCATCACATCACGAATATCAATTGACGATTTCACTTGCCCCACAACGTTGCGAATCAGAGAATTGGAAAGAAATTGACCGACTTTGTTTTGAATAGGAGCAATGGCTTCTGCCTGAAATCGATCCGGGTAATTGGAATATTCATCTACCCAAAAACTTCTGACCACTGGATCCTTAATTTTATCAATCACTTTCTTGCGGTATGTTTTATCAACTAATACCCGCATTATTCCCAACAGTGTTGAGCCGGGATAATCAAGCAAGGCCAAAATGGCGTTTCGGAGCACATATTCCAAGCGCGGCCCCCATGAATCAGCCCAAATTTTCTTAAATACGCCAATTAGCCCGGAAGCCACCAAGTGCCGCACGTGCGGATCGACCGACTCCATAATATTAAATGCAATCGGATATTCCATGTCCGCCGGGTCAAAGTAAACTACGTCGTTAATGCGATGCGGTGGCACAAAATCTAAAATACTCTCCGCCAGCTCACCATGCGGATCAACCACGCAAATACCATGTCCGGCCTGAATATCAGCATAAATCATTTGCTTGAGCATTTCCGACTTACCCATGCCTGTTTTACCAATAATATACATATGCCGACGACGGTCATCTCGTTTAATACCAAACAATCGGCAACTATCGCGGTAATTGGTCTCCGCAAATATAGAAATTTCTCCGGGCTGATCCATATTATCCAAATGGCAAATTACTGGGTGGTGCTGATTTACCGACAGTGTACCCACTATCCGGCGCCACGCTCTCGCGTTCAGCAAATGGCACAAACGACGGAGGAGCGATTCTCTTAAATTCCGTTTTTTGTACCATATGACGAATAGGAATCGTTTCCGCTGTTACTGGAAAATGCCATACAGTCGCCAGTTCTTCAATGTTCAAAACATAAAGACCGTGACCTCTATCCGGCGATCGATGTTTGTACCAACGCATTAATTTAGTTTTCTTTCTGTTTTTTCTCCACTCGGCCAAGAGGTAAGAGGCATGAACGCCGATATGCTTAGTATCCGGCTTCAAGGAATTTAGATCAGCCGTATTAAACTGCTTAATAGACCCGACCAGCGCCTCACGGCCATGCTGAACATAAAAATTTTCTTTCGGAGCGATATAAACGCTGCGTATTTTTGTGTCAAATCCAATTTTTTTAACTTTTCTAGCAATGGCCTCAACCCTCTCTTTGTCGTATGGAGAAAGATAAAGCATTCTGCTCGGCAAATCATCCGATTTGGACACTGGTTTACCGGCGGCCGCGCCGGTCCCGGTGATCTGCCCGCTGGCTGTTTGGCCAATATTCCCGATTTCGCCCAATAACGAACCCATCAAACCCGCTCTCTTCTTCTGTTTTTCTCCGATCATTTTCTTAATTAAATTAATAGCCTGCTTTTTCCAATCATCGTTAATGGGCACAATAATAATTTGCAACCAAAGCTGTTCGCCATTTCCAAGTTTACCCATAGTTTCCAGAAGTGCCGAGAGCGGATCCTTAAACTCCTGTGACAAGGTGTGCTCAAACTCAAGATAGGTACGAATAGGAAAGGCCTCCTTCTCCACTAATACAAATTCCGTACCATACATATCGTAGCGCTCATTCGGGAAAAAAGTCGGAAAGCCAATAGTATAATCCTCTACTTCGGTAATAACGGCGTCGGGATATTGAGCGTAAATAGCGGACTCAACTAAGTCACGAAAACGAACTATGGTGCGAATCGTGAACTGAACATATCCTCCGATACTAATTATCTCAAGCGAAAACCAATCTTGCGTCGCCCCTACGTAATATTTTTCCCAAAGCGTTTTTGTACCATGGGCGCCCGCTAGATGGGAAAAAATATTTTCTACCGCTTTAGGGGTTTGCACATTGTTCTTGGGGACATCAATTGCTAAAAGCACCCATTCTCGCGTCTTGTCGTACCGAATTTGAATATGGTATATCCAATAAAAATACATTCCTTGCAGAAACAAAAAAAGAAAAAATACCCATCCCCCATTTACAAAAATATAACTGAAAAAATTCCAAGCTCCAACAATAGAGTTTGGGTCTGCCAGGGCCGCGTCAAAGGCGTTGGATAAACCGTCAATAAATGGCATAGCTAATTCTGCTAAGATACCAAGACATATCGCCCGTCGGTGTGCTTGGCAAATAGCTTGCGATTCATTAAGGCGAGATGAATTGTTTGTTTTTTGACAAAGCGACGCTGTAGCACTGCCTCAACCATTTGCTCACGCGTCAATTCTCCGGATTCACGAAGTATCTTGGTAATCACTTCCGCTACGGTACCTCGCTCAAAACCCCACTCTTTAAGCGCGTAAATACCGCGCCCTACCAACACGAAGCGTTTGTCCAAAATAAGTTCATTGTGAACAGAAGGCGACTTAGCGATTTTGTGATCAAATAGAGCAGCATTAATTTTTTCGGTAATAGACACAAAATGCATAGGTTTTTCTTCATGCCTCAAGATAAGATAAATTTTGTCATTCATTCGCTTGGGGTGGATCATTGCCCAATCGCGCTTACCCCATTCGTCAAATATATTTTGCTCAAGAGTGGCGGCCGCTGCAATATAGGCGCACAGCACTTCCGCCTCTTCCTTCATTGATGAAGGAATAGAGGCCGCCACTCCTGTACGAAAAAATTCACGCGCTAGTCGTACTGGTTCATCAATCAAAATAGAGCGTGTTCTATTGTATACTTCTCGATTCTTAAAACGTTCTATTAATTCCTCCTCGGAAAGCGATTCTCCAGCCTCATTAATAATATTAACCAGCTCAGTAACAACGGTTGTTAGAAGTTTATCATCAATCCCTGGTATGGCATATACAGCTCGTCGAATTTTATTTGCCGGACGATGCTCAATGGCTTCAATCACAATGTCATTTAATACAAACTCAAGATATAGAGTTGCGCGGCGGCGAGCTAATTCAGTCTTTGCGATCTCAGAGAGAGCAAGCAACTCTGAAGTAAAAAAATCCTTTTCAAGCACTCCGCCGAATGATTGCAATAATTGTTCGGCAATACGCGTAAAGCGTTGGATTTCTTCATGTCCAATTTGCAAATCACGCAATTTCGTGATTACTCCCTTTATGATCTGTCTAACCCTCTCTCTGGTAACATTAAGCTTGGTTCCAATTTCCTCCAATGTTGCTCTGTTGCCATCATTAGATAAGCCAAATCTGTCCACAATGACTGTTTTCTCCCGCTCGCTTAGGCCTTTCATTAAATCATCAACAACAGTAATTGGATTAAAGGCGCGAATTTCATCCGCGTGCTTTTGAGTCAATATTTTGTCAAGAATTGTATTGTCTGACATATCATAACTAATTTGTATAAATGCTGGAATTAATATAGCATAAAAATAAAAATTAGTCAATTTTTTTACCCCCTCTGCAAGCCCTTTAGACCAGTGAAGAAAATCGCGTCTATATTGGCGGAGGTGAATGGGGGTACTTATTAAAATAAAAAATCGGCACTAAGGGCCGCTATATACTCCATCAATTCGCAGGGGAAACCCACTGCGCAGGGTTTTCCCTGCGACAATCCGCCTCGGGCGGAGAGTATCATGCATCGTACGTGATGAATCTATTGACGTGTGGCAAGAATACTGCGTTTATAAGCCTCAAGGTTCTCCAGGGCAATACCGGTGCCACGAGCTACGCAAAGCAGAGCTTCATCCGCCACATAGGCCGGTACACCAGTCGCCCTGCTTAAAAGCTGATCAATATTGCGAAGCAATGAACTTCCTCCGGAGAGCACCATCCCCTTTTCAATAACATCTGCTGACAATTCAGGCGGTGTTTTTTGAAGTACGGATTTAGTAGCTTCAATAATGCCCTCTAGTTCTGTTTGAATAGATTTGGTGACATCATCGGATGATATGGTTATCGTTTTAGGCAGACCCGTAACTGTATCCCGGCCACGAACCGACATCGTCAATTTTTCTTCCAAAAACAAGGCCGAGCCAATCTCAATTTTAATTTCTTCGGCAGTGCGCTCGCCAATGGCTAAGTTGTAATGCTTGCGTATATATTCAGAAATCGCTGAATCAAACTTTGTGCCACCAATTCTCACGGACGTACTAGCGACAATTCCACCCAAGGAAATTACCGCCATTTCCGAGGTACCACCGCCAATATCAACAATCATGTGGCCAGAAGCCGAGCCAATAGGAATATTAGCGCCAATAGCAGCGGCTATCGGCTCTTTAATGATAAAGGCGGCTTTTGCGCCAGCGGCCAAGCAGGCATCAATAACAGCACGGCGTTCCGTGGCGGTAATGCCCGCCGGCACGGCCACCATAACTTCCGGACGGAAAAATCGTATCCCGCCTAGCGCTCTGTTTATAAAATAACGAAGCATGGCTTCAGTTGTCCGGTAATCGGCTATTACCCCTTCTTTAAGCGGCCTCAACGCTATAATTGTGTCGGGAGTTCGCCCCAGCATCTCTTTGGCCTCATTGCCAACAGCGAGAATACGTTTATCCACTACCGAAGTGGCAACTACCGATGGCTCATTAACTACAATACCACGCCGAGGAACGTGCACTAAAGTATTGGTAGTACCCAAATCAATGGCTATTTTTTTGACAAACATATCAGTATTAAGTCTAACCTAAAAATTTTATTGACATATTCCAGCTATGCAACGTTAGCGGAAAAACTGTTTTTTGGCAAGAAGATATATCAGGGCTTCTAGAGAGGCCAATAAAAACATCTTTGCCCAAACACCGCCCTGGAATATATCAACCTGATATTATTCAATTCGCGGCGACGGTTGGCCTCGCCATTTCCACAAATAACGAATCCAATCTCGCAAATGAACAACGGTAAGTTGCATCTCTTCGGCCGATTGACGATGGTGCAAATGAATAAAAATTGATTCTGGAGTATAAACGACAGGCCAGTTCTTAAGCCAGAATCGACGGCAGAGATCCGTATCGGAAAGATAAACAAAAAAACGCTCGTCAAAATTACCTACGTCCTCTATCGCCTGACGTCTAACAACAATACAGCTGGACATCAACCAATTAACTCTGCGTTCCGTTTTATGATCCCACTCTAAAATTAAAAACCTAGTCAATTCATTTTTACCTATGCCAGTGAATTTTAGCCAAGTGCGGCGGCAAAAAGGCGTGAGTAGACTATACCAGCGAAAGGCCGAGTGCTGAATTGTTCTATCAGGATTTAATAATTGCGGCCCAGCCATGCCGACCTCTGGACGTTTGCGCATAAAAGCAAGCAAATTGTCAAAACTGTTTGCCAACACCGCTATATCAGCATTCATAAATAATAAAAATTCGCCGCGTGCTTCCTTGATGGCGATATTGCTGCCCTTGGCATAACCTTCATTCTTTGACAAAGCAAGCAGATGAACCCCTGGAAATTCATCCTTAACCATTGAGACCGAACCATCGGCCGAGCCATTATCAACTACGATTATTTCAAATTCTACGCTGGGAGGATAATGATAAATTCCTCTTAAACATTGCCGCAACAGTCTTTGTGTCCGATAATTTACGATAATAATGGAAAGGGTCATAGAATTTTAAGCTATAAGCCGTAAGCTTTAAGCTAAAAGAAACGTTTGATGTTTTTTGGATGATAAGGTTTCATGAAAATCATGCGACGTTTCATCCGAAGAGTCCTGCGAATACGAAATAATTTAGACCAAGCATACCAAAAAGTTCTTGGCTCAACAAAAATTAAATCCACGGCTTTGGCGGATTCATACAAAACAGTTGCCCACCAAGTTAAAGAAAATATGGCGAAAGCAAAGCTTTTAAACAAAAAGGATAAATGATTGCTATATGACAGTTGATTGGCCGAGGCGCTTTTATTTCGTCGCTGCCACCAAGTGTCAAATGTAAAAAAACCGGTTGTCGTGTCAGCGGCGCCTCGCAATCCTCGATAATGATAGCCGCGCGCCGATGGCACATAAATACTTTGCCAGCCCAAAAGCTGCAGACGATACGCCAGGTCAACGTCCTCCTTATATGAACCAAAATCGTTATCAAACCATTCCCTGCCATTAACGGTGTGAAGCACCGTTTCATCAAGAGCAACACGCCGGTACAGAGCGGCCGTTGCCGGAACCCCAAACACTTCCTCAACATCGTCAGATAAAAGTGAGTCCTCCCCTCTCCCCCTTTCTACTACGCGATGCGTGCGATAAATTTCTAAGCCGGTGCTGTCCAGAATATCGGTTTTGATCAATTGGCCATGGCGCGATTCCCAACGGAATAAACAGCCCGTGGCGCTGCCGCTCTGGCGACGCGCTTCAAGGCAACAAATCAGCTCATACAAATAATTCGGCTCTAATAATACATCCTGATTAAGAATAAAGACATACGGAGCGTCGTGAGACTGAAGAAGCAAATTATGACCCGGCGCGAAGCCCACATTTAACGGGAGTGTTTTAAATGAATACTGCGCTATATGATGATCAAGCCAACGATGAATAATGTTAGGCGTACGATCGGTAGAATTATTATCAATAATAAAAATTTGCCAATCCTGAAAGGTCTGATTACTTAATGACGAAAGACAATCGGCTAAAAAAAGTTGGCCATTCCAGGTCACTAGCTGCACGGCAATCTTCATAAGGCAACCGGTTCGCTTCTGGCTTTTTCCGTCACATTAAAACCTAAATACCACCCAAGCATAAGACGCGTCTGGGCCTCGGTGGCGGGCAAAGATCCAAAAACGCCAATGGTTATCGGCAACAAAAGCCATTGTAAAACCATGGTTAGGTACGCGTGAGGCTTAATCGAATCGGGGCGCGGCGGTAAAAGTTTTAAACTCATTAGCACTGAAATAAAAATGCCGATCATGGATAACTGCAAGAGCGTTTCCAAGACAAAGGGAGCATTTTGAAATAGCGCCTGCTCCCGAAGGTGTGTAGGGGCAACATAAAGCGGCAAACGACCAAGAACAAAAATCATAATCGGGGTTGTCGCCCATGAATACATTCCTTCACTGAGATTCCAAATATAATAAAGTTTTTTCCGGAATTTAATCTTTGAATTTTTAGAAAAATTCCAGAGCATATATGGTAAATGCTCTATACCCCATGCCCAGCGCCGTTGCTGTTTGTACAAACTCACTAAGCTGCCAATATAGCTGGTTGAAGTAACCATATCCATAGATACCGGTACGTACATGGGCGTTACTGTATAATCACCATCATAGCGAAGCAAACATTGCAAGAATATGCGCGAATCTTCAGTAACAATCTGCTTCTCCCAAAAATTAACATCCACCAGCGCTTGCCAACTCATGCTATGAGACGAAAAAGTAAAAAGTCGTTCCGGACGGGCAAGTTCGGTCATCAGCCAAAAAGTCGTTCCAAACGCGGCAATTCGGGTAATGGCGGGCGCCTGCCAAATGTTATTATTATATAGAACGGCTGGTTGATAACTTGTATGAGTAGGATTAGGATGGCTCAAATATTTATATGTTAAACAGGCAAAATATTGCGGATGTACTAAAGTGTCAATATCAAAAGAAGAAACGATAAAGTTTTGGTATGGCAAACCTGCTTTATCTACATATTCCCTAACACGGTGCCCCGACCAATTAAGATTTGAACCTTTGCCCGGAATTTCGTCAGGTAAATCAGCCGGATGCAACGTAATAATAATGTCGTGGAAATAATGGCGATACCGTTCCGTTATGGCCGCCGCGTTCTTTAGAAAATTCTGACGATCTCTCTCTTCGCCGGCCAAAATTATTATGAACCGCCGGGGATCATATTTAACTTCAGACAGACGTTGGATAGTAGATTCAATAATGCTCAAATCCTCGCGATAAGTTGGCAAAAAAATCAAATGGTACATTTCACGCCAACGCGGATATTCGCGTTGTAAATCGTCAAACCAATCACGCTTAACTTCGCGGCTGTACGAACGCCAGGCCAATATCATGTAAAACACAAAATAACAGACGCGCAATAGCCAATAAAGATCAAAAATAATAATAAAATAAACAACCCATAACGGCTTTAAGAATGAAAGCGTTACGGCCAAAATAAAGGTCGTCCAAACCAGGACCCCCGGTATCATCTCTAAAATTCTATATTTGCTTCTAGAGGATAATCTACGCATTTAATTTTGTTACGCGTGAATAACCCGATAGACGCACCATGATCGCGGCGAACACTATGGAAACAACTACCAAGAATAGTATGGCTAAAAATTTTCCGCGTGTCTGCAAGACCAGAGCCAACATGCCCAAAACCGCACTAACTGACCAAAAAAACCACACCGTTTGCTTTGGAGTCAAACCAATGTCCAAAAGACGAAAATGCAAATGCTGGCGATCCGCCCTTGCTAAAGAGACCTTATCCCAAAACAAACGACGCAGGACAACCCAAGCCACATCAAACGCGGGAAGACCGATAACCAGAAAAGTCGTGGCTATTTTACCTCCGGCCACTATAGCCAATACTCCCAGCATAAATCCCGCCAATAAACTGCCCCCTTCACCCAAAAAAATGCGTGCGGGAAACCAGTTATAATATAAAAAACCAAGAAACGCTCCGGCTACAATGGCGGACACGCGGGCTGTATCCGGCTGATGCACAACGGCGGTCAGACTTAGGGCGGTTAAAGTTAGGGCGCCAATAGAGGCCACACCGCTTGTTAATCCATCCAAGCCATCAAGAAGTTTCGTTGTATACATCATTCCCATAAGCCAACAAAAGGCCAGCAAGTCAGCCCATACATTGAAATAATAAGGTAACCCGTGGATTCGCAGCAATTCAATTTTCCAACCGTCCAGACGCCACACGCCGCCCCATGGCCGTGTGACAAAATTAATCCCGGCCCCACTGGCTATAATAACTAGGGCGGCGATGATGGGAAACCAAATTGATATGCTGGGACGCAGGTGATAACGATCGTCTAAATAACCGCCAACCATAAGTACCATACTGGCGATAATAATACCGATAATATATTTAAACTTCAGATAAGAACCGACAATAAAAGAAGGATTAATTAAAATCAGCAAGACTAACAGCAGAGTGATTGATAACCAAACCGCCAAACCGCCAAGTAAGGCTGTCGGTTGAGTATGCATTCTCCTATCTGATTCAATTAACGGATTGTCAACAATGTTATGACTAAGCGCGTATGTTTTGACGAGAGGCGTCAATAAAAGAGCCCCTACGACGGCGGCTAGGAAAGATAAGAAAATAAACATTATTGATTGAATTATGAATCAAAAATAATGGATTAGGATGTTAAAAGACGGCCAACATTTGGTTCTCAATTCTTGATTCGTAATTCAGTACTGCTCGGCCTTTTTGATGCTAAGCTGACCGCCGAGTTCTATGGATACGTGATCGCGTCGTTTCAAACGTCCCTCTAAAATCAAACGGGCAATGGGCGAATCAACTTTTTCCTGAATAACCCGACGAAGTGGTCGGGCGCCATAAAGTGGATTAAAGCCCATATCTGCTAATTCATCCACCGCCCTATCGGTAACTGATATAGTTACGCCATGCTCTAGCAAACGCTGCTCCACTTTTTTTAGCATTAAACGCGTTATACTAATTACATGATCGCGATTCAGTGGCCTAAAAACGACAATGTTGTCAAAACGATTGAGGAATTCCGGTTTGAAATAACGCTTCAGTTCAGACTCTAGAATCTGGCGCTCAATTTCCGGCATCGGCATATCCGCCTTCAGGGCCTCTTGAATAAAATCACTACCGGCATTGGATGTGGCGATCAAGATGACATTAGTGAAATCAGTAGTTTGTCCGCGACTATCAGTTAGTCTGGCGTCATCCATCACTTGCAAGAAAACATTAATAATATCAGAGTGGGCCTTCTCAATTTCGTCCAACAAAACAATAGTAAAAGGATTATTGCGTACCGCTTCAGTCAATATGCCGCGACTGCCTACGCCTTCAGCGCTGCCAATGAGGCGAGACAAGCTTGAGAGCTCACGGTACTCCGTCATATCTAGTCGGACCATTCGATTTTGATCACCAAAATAAACTGCGGCCACAGCTTTAGCTAGTTCGGTTTTGCCCACCCCGGTCGGCCCGAGAAACAGCAGATTAACTATTGTCTTTTTCTTGTCTCTAAGTTCAGCCCGAGCGCGACGTAAAGCTTCAGATACAGCTGTCACGGCAGTATCTTGATTTATAATTCTTTCATGCAATCGCTCTTCAAAATGTAGTAAAAGCTGAGTCTCATTTTCACTCACTTGACTGACTGGTATGCCCAATTTTTGATTAAGAAATGTTTCCACATCCATTAATGTCATAACAACTTTTTCGCCGCGTCGTTCCTTTACAAAAAGCGCTAATTCATCAAGTAGGGATAAGGCTTTCTGCGGTAGATAACGATCATGAATATATTTGGCCGCCAGTTCAACTAATCTGGCAATGGCGTCATAAGAGAAATAAATTTTGTGTTTCGCCTCCACCGTCCCGACTCTGGCTTCAACTATTTGAATAGTTTCGTCAATAGACGGCTCGTCTAAATTTACTTTTTCAAAAATTCCAGATAAAACCGTGCGTTCAATGGCACGTTTATAAGCATCCGGCGTAGTGGTTGCCAAACATAAAGTAGAGCGCTGACTAATTGTTCTAGCGAGAACCGCGGCCATATCCACACTACCGGGCTGGCCACTAGTAATGCCAATGGCTCCTTGTATTTCTTCAATTACCAAAACAATATTTCGCGAATAAGCAACTTCGTCTAAAAGTTGTAACAGGCGTGCCTCAGCTTCGGCCGGTGTTGCCCCGCTTACTAGTTTGGCAATAGACACGCTCACCAACCTCTTATCCTTTAAAATGGCCGGTACGTCATCGGAAACCATCCGTTCGGCCAGTTCCTCTATCACGCCACTTTTCCCTACTCCCGGGTAGCCCACCAGAATTGCATCATGTCCAGACTGAAATATACGCACCACTTGATCCACTACGGCACTGCGGCTAGCGGTTGGCAGAAACCGTCCCCACTGAGCAAGCTCTGTAACATCAATGGAAAAATAATCAAGTACCGGCGTAGCAATTGCGGTCATTGCTTTATCCAAACGGTTACGCGGCCGACGTTTGGCTCGAGCCCGC
>Ga0155567_114_pt2 | contig 62961 bp, 56 predicted proteins | sample RifCSPhighO2_12_FD_107224 | JGI IMG/M metagenome (GOLD analysis project Ga0155567, IMG submission 107224) | Candidatus Uhrbacteria bacterium RIFCSPHIGHO2_12_FULL_46_13 | reverse complement strand
AGGGCAAGGTGGCATTCCCGGAAGCGGCCTGGTTTGAGGATGCAATCGGCGGTCTCAAGATGAAGATTGAGGGCGATTCCAAGATCGTCAATGCTTTGAAGGGCATCCATCTCCCGAATGTCGTTCCGCAAATGGTCATCACCAACCACGGCCAGACCTTGGACGAGGTGCTCCTTGTCGCTCTTGGCCGCTCCTACCAGAAGGAGTTCCCGGAGGGCCGTCCCTTCAATAACTACTGCAAGGGCGAATTGGTCAACCAGGTCAGGGTTCTCTCCGAGAGCCGTCTCGATCTCTTGGTCGAGCGGGCGAAGCAGGGACCGGTTCCGATACTCGAGTTCCCGACCGCGACTCAGGGGTTCTCGGTCGACGCTCAGCGCGAGCAGATGGAAACGATGCTGGAGGGGTTCATCCTCAACGGTTTCAACGCCGTGCTCGCCATGATCATGTGGCCCGATGTCTTGGCTCGGGATTTCAACACCCCAGTGATCGACCTTTCCGCCTATCAGCGGCAGTCGGCCGAGTACTCGCTCTGCCTGCGCCCGCGCGGCGCCCTCCGCTTCGGCTACAGGGCGAACCTCGCGGATGCGAACGACAACTACTCAGGAGGGGTGTCCTTCGTCGGATTGTGTCTACTTTGTAGCTGCCCAGGAGTTTTTCCAGAAGGGAAAACTCCTGGCTAAGCTTTTGCAGCTTCGGCGAGCGATCGCTGCCATCCGCCGATCATGCGTCCGATTTCTCGAATCTGTGTTTGTAGAACGATGTACTTTTTGGCATCAATTGCGCCAATTTCTCGGGAGAGACGCAGGAGGACTTTAAGCGTGTCGAACTTGACGTTGGCTTGACGAAGTAGCGCGAGTTTTTCTGACTGCGGAACGCTACTTGCCGCTAGCATAAACTCGAGCGTTCCTATGATGTAGTGCTCGCATTTGGCTCCAAGCGTGTACTTATCTTTCTTGGGGAAGAGGAGCGAGTATCCATAGAATGTTTTGTAGAGGTCGTAGAGTTTTTGGACAATCGGTATTTCTTTATCGTTATTGTTTGTATGGGGAGTATCCATAAGACATTTACTGAAATAGTAAGTCCCAGACATTTGTTTCAATGTTGGGATGAGTTCAAGCGGGGAAAGAGAGGGAAAGAGGATGTGCAGCGTTTTGAACGGTATCTTGAGGACAATGTGTTTGAGCTTCATGACGAGCTGGCGAGTCAGCGCTATCGGCATGGGCCGTACCACACATTTCATATTTATGACCCGAAGCATCGCGTTATCAGCAAGGCGAGTGTGCGGGATCGGTTGGTGCACCATGCATTGTGGCGAGCGTTATCGGCGGTGTTTGAGCCGACGTTCATTTTTCACTCGTACGCGTCACGGCTGGAACGGGGAACTCATCTGGCCGTGGTGAATGTTTCTCATGCCATGCGAAGCGTCAGCCGTAATTATACGAAGCAAGCTTATGTGTTGAAATGTGACATCAGAAAGTTTTTTGACAGTGTAGATCACCAAAAGCTTTTGGCGTTGATTGAGCGCAAAATCAGCGATAGCCAGCTCCTCTGGTTACTGAGAGACGTGGTGAGCAGTTTTTCTGCTAAACCGAGTTCTACTCTCTCTCTCTCTCTCTCTCTCTCTCTCAATTCCGACAATTTTCTCGACACCGGACTTCCGATTGGCAACCTCACTTCGCAAATTTTTGCAAACATATATCTAAATGAGCTTGATCAATTTGTAAAACATACACTGCACATTCACGACTACTTTCGTTATGCTGACGATTTTGTTATCGTCCACAGCGATTCGAATTATCTTCAGGATACATTAGCCGCAATACGGTCGTTTCTCCCGGAAACACTTGCACTTGAACTTCATCCTCGCAAAGTGGAAATACGAAAATTTAGTCAAGGGATAGATTTTCTGGGCTACGTCATTCTACCATATTACGCAGTTCTTCGAACGAAAACAAGACGGCGGATGTTCAAAAAATTGTTTGAAGCGGACGCTCAAATACGTACGGGCAGGTTAACTGAGGCGTCGTTTGGGCAGATGGTCCAATCATATCTTGGTCTGCTGAAACATTGCAGTGGGTACAATACCTCACAAGTTATTCGTAATTCTTTTCATATTTAAGATTATATGCTCAGCAGTTGACTATGAGTCATATGGGCGCGAGATATACTTATTTATGAGGCTCACCGAAAAAGCAGTTGTTTTCTACGTAATACCTTATGATAACTAACCGCAAAGCGGTGGGCCTCGTCGCGCACGCGTTGAAGCAGGTGCAGCGCGCCAGAGGTACGCGGGAGTACTATTGGGTTTAACTGATTGGGCACAAATATTTCCTCAAGACGTTTGGCGAGCGAGACAATAGGAATATCAAGTTTGAATTCTCGCCAAACTTCCATGGCCGCGCCGAGCTGCGGTCGTCCGCCGTCAACAACAACTAGGTCGGGCTTTGGCCAAACCGAGCCCTGTTTGTTTTTTGATTTTTCTTTCCCCCACCTAGTATACGCCATGGCGTATACTAGGTGGGGTGGGCGAGATGGTGGATTTTTTATTGAAATAGATGACGGTATTTCCTGATTGATGTAATGATTAAAGCGTCGCCGTAAGATTTCTTTAAGCATAGCCACGTCGTTTGCTCCGTGGACAGTTTTGATTTTGAATTTTCGGTACTGGCTTTTATCAGTCTGCCCCGCGGTGAATACGACCATTGAAGCAGTGGCGAGCGTCCCCATTATATTTGAGACGTCATATCCCTCAATGCGGTGAGGCGGTTTTTTGAGGTCCAGCACTTTCGCGAGCTCAATAATATCACCTTCAATTTTCTCGCCAAAAGAGAGAATGTGCGACATGGCCAGCACTTTTTCTAGATTTTCTATTTTATATTCTATATTCTCGGCACGTTTTAGAGATGGCTCGTCTCTCATTCGTCGCAGCATTTTTAGCTGACGTTTGAGGTTGTTTAAAATTCGCTGACGCTTGCCAGCAAAAAAATCTTTTATGTATTTTATGTTCTGACGGTATTCTTGAAGGCTGATTTTGCCGATACACACTCCAGGACAAAGTCCTAGATGATAATATAGACAAGCGCGGTCGTTGTTTGGCACGCAATTGGTTCGGTAAGGAAAGAAGCGACGCAAAATTTTCAAGGTTTCTTTAACCGCGCGCGCGTCGGTAAATGGGCCGAAGTAAGTGCCGTCTTTTTCTATTTTTCTCGTTGTTAAGACGCGTGGATATTCTTCATCGGTTATTTTGACCGAAAGATAAGTTTTGTCATCACGCAAGAGCACGTTAAAACGCGGCTGATATTTTTTGATGTAGTGAGATTCTTGCAGCAGGGCCTCTATTTCTGACGGCGTTTCTTCCCAGGTGACCGTGGCTGCTTCATCAAGAAGACGATGCTTGGCCGGCGATAGGCCATTATTCTTTACAAAGTAGCTTGATATTCGGTTTTTTAGACTGGTCGCCTTGCCAACATAGAGCATGTTGCCATTTTTATCCTTAAAGAAATACACTCCGGGGGATGTTGGAATTTTTTCTTTTTTTATCTTAACCATAAGTATTGTTATACAACGATAAAGAGAATTTGAATAGGTATGATGGACAAACTGCTATTCTCGCGATATTATAGGTTAATATAAGATATATGCCGCAAGAAAAAGAATCAAAACAAGAAATTAAAAGCGCGCCATTTAGCTTTTCTAAAATTGAAGAGCAGGTGCTGGCGTTTTGGCAAAAGGAGAAAATTTTTGAACGTTCGGTTAATGAACGTTCCGACGAAAAAGAATACGTTTTTTACGACGGCCCACCTTTTGCCACAGGCCTTCCTCACATTGGACATCTTTTGGCTTCAGCTATTAAAGACATTGTACCGCGCTATCAGACCATGAAGGGCCATCGCGTGGAGCGGCGATTTGGCTGGGATTGCCACGGGCTTCCCGTGGAGACGATGGTTGAAAAAGAATTAGGGGTTAACAGTAAAAAAGAGATTGAAAAATTGGGCATCCAAAAATTCAATGACGCTTGTCGCGCGGCGGTGCTGCGTTACGTGGCCGAGTGGCGGCGCACCATTACTCGCTTCGGCCGTTGGGTTGATTTTGACAATGATTACAAAACCATGGATCCAAAATACATGGAGTCGGTCATTTGGGTGTTTGGCGAACTATATAAAAAGAAACTCATCTACGAAGATTTTCGTTGCTCACTTTACTGCACGCGCTGCGAGACGCCGCTCTCAAACTTTGAAACAGCCATGGACAACAACTATCAGGAAGTTGAGGACCCTTCCATATATATAGTGTTTGAGGCGATGAAGAAACCCAATACTTTTTTCCTCTCTTGGACTACTACTCCCTGGACACTTTCGGCCAATGTGGCCTTGGCCGTGAAAGAAGATGCTAAATACGTGGAGGTAGAATTAACCAAAGGTGGCAAGGTTTGGAAAGGCCGTCATATTATTCTAGCTAAGGACAGATTATCGTTTGTCTTCGCGGATCAGCCGTATCAAATTGTGAAGGAATTTAATGGGGCTGATTTTATTGGCTGGGAATACAAGCCAATTCAAGGTTTTATTAAGCCAGACAAAGAAGCGCATCGGGTAGTGGCCGCTGATTTTGTTTCACTTGAAGATGGCACAGGCATTGTCCATATCGCTCCAGCTTTTGGCGAAGATGATTTTAATATATCCAAAAAAGAAAACTTGCCTATGGTGTTAACGGTTGACGATGGCGGCAAATTTTTACCGGCCATTGCCCCATGGGCGGGTCAGTATGTCAAGGCCGCTGACCAAAGCATTATTGAGGTCTTAAAAAATGAAGGCAAATTGTGGCGCGCCGAAACAATAACACACAGTTATCCTTTCTGCTGGCGCTGTGCGAGCCCTCTTATATATAAAGTGCAGACTTCATGGTATATCAAAGTAGAAGCTTTGAAGAAAAAAATGCTTGCCACAAATGAAAAAATCCATTGGGTGCCGGAACACTTAAAGCATGGCCGGTTTCAAAAAGGCATAGAGAGCGCGCCTGATTGGGGGGTGTCCAGAAGCCGTTATTGGGGCGTGCCCATTCCGGTGTGGCGATGTGATCGGTGTAAGAAGGAGCGGGTCGTCGGCAGTTTGGATGAGTTGGAAAAATTGTCCGGGAAAAGGCCGCACGACCTCCATCGGCCATTGATTGATGAAGTAGCCTGGGCTTGCGCTTGCGGTGGGATATTTCAAAGAGTGCCGGAAGTTTTTGATGTGTGGTTTGAGTCTGGCTCCATGCCCTATGCTCAAGTTCATTATCCTTTTGAAAATAAGGAAAAGTTTGAAGTGACTTTTCCAGCCGATTTTATTACCGAATACATTGCCCAGACGCGTGGCTGGTTTTACGTCATGCATGTTTTGTCTAATGCTCTGTTTGGCAAGCATAGCTTCAAGCACGTTGTGACCACGGGTACCATTCTCGCCGAAGACGGCTCTAAGATGTCTAAGTCCAAGGGCAATGCTCCAGACGTTAATCTCATTTTAGATCGTTATGGCGCCGACGCTTTGCGCTATTATTTTTTGGCATCTTCGGTCATGCAGGCCGAATCAGTGAATTTTTCTGAATCAGAAATTGCCGAGGCGGTACGAAAAATTTTATTGCCGCTTTGGAATGTTTTTACCTTTTTTAAGTTATATGCGCCGGAAGGAAAAAAATTAAGACCAATGCGTGAGCCAAAACACGTGCTTGATAAATGGATTTTGGCGCGGCTGGAAGAAACGCGGCACGAGGTTGAAGGAGCCATGGAAAGCTATGAACTTTGGCTGACCGCCCGTCCGCTTGCCGAGTTTGTGAACGATCTTTCTACTTGGTATTTGCGGCGATCGCGCGACCGCTTTAAGAGCGACAATGAAGAAGATAAACATGAGGCACTTACTACTTTGTATTCGGTTTTAGTGACCGCTAGTAAAATTTTTGCGCCCTTCACGCCGTTTTTGGCCGAGCATTTATATCAAAACTTGAAACCTTGGAATGCCAAACCAAAAGATTCCGTTCATCTGGAGCCGTGGCCAAAAAGCCATAAAGAATTTGTTGATGAAAAATTGCTTCAGGAGATGTCTGCGGCGCGGGAAATTATTGAGGCCGGGCACGCTCTTCGCTCCGAAGCCAAGCTCAAGGTTCGCCAGCCGCTGGCCGCCGTATGGGTGCATGGCTCTGCGGCCATTTCTAAAAACATTGAGCGATTAATTTTGGATGAACTTAATGTGAAACAGTGGACCAGCAGCAAGGCGCCCAAGGGGAAAAATATCGTTTCTTGGAAGTCGCCCGCGGGTAAGCTGGAAATTTCTTTTGACACTAATCTCACCGATGATCTTAAGCTTGAAGGCTTGCGGCGCGAACTGGTTCGTCAAATTAATGCTTTGCGCAAAAAGCAGGGGCTCACTATTCGCGACAAAGTTATTGTTCATTACAATACCGACAGCGCGCCGTTGTTAAAATTGTTGAAAAATCAAGAGGCGGCAATTGCCAAAGACATTATCGCTTCCGGTTTTGAATATGGTGAGGGGGCGCATGAATTAAAGATTGATTTGGAAGTGATAAAAATTTCTTTAGAAAAATAATTTGACTTGTATGCGAAGCATCTACCCTGGCCGTTTGGCTCATTTGCGTCGCGCCATGAAACAGCGAGGTTTAGCGGCCGTATATCTAACTTCAACTGTTTCGCGACGTTATATCACTGGTTTTACTGGTACATCCGGCACGGTGTTGATTACGCCGCACTTAGCCGAATTTTTTACTGACTTTCGTTATTTGGAGCGCGCCGCCGAAGAAACTTTGGGATTATTCAAAATTATTGACGTCGGCAATGATGGTCTTAAAGTTTTGAGCCAAATTTTGAAAGATAATCATGTTCGCCGTTTGGGTTTTGAAGATCGGGCGATAAGCGTGGCTAGACATAAGTCATTGCAAAAACAGTTAAAACCATGTTCGCTCGTTGGCATTGGCGATATGGTTGAAAAATTGCGCGCGGTGAAAGACGATTATGAGCTAGATACTTTGCGGCGAGCAGTTGGAGCTACTGATAAAACATTTCAGGAACTAATTCGGTGGCTGAAACATTTAAAGCGAATAAAGCGCTTGCCCAGTGAAGAAGCCGCGGCTTGGAAAGTACGCGACATTATCCACAGCAAGAAATTTGGAGAAATATCATTTGAGCCGATTATCGCGAGTGGCGCGAACGCTGCGCGGCCGCATCATGAGCCAAGCCCGAAAAAATTAAAACTTGGAGAAATGGTCATCATTGATTTGGGCGTGAAAGTCAATGGCTATCATGCCGATATGACGCGCACTATATTTTTGGGAGAGCCAACAACCAAACAAAGAAAAATATATGAGACAACTTTAAGCTCGCAGCTATCAGCCATCAGCTATTTGAAGAAAGGTGGAAGAAGCGCTAAGCAGGCGGATATGCAAGCGCGGCGTATTATTGACGCTAAGTTTCCGGGCGCGTTCGGCCACGCCCTCGGCCACGGCGTTGGTTTGGAGATCCACGAGCGACCCAAGCTCGCGCAAAACAGCGATGATATTCTGAAATCAAATATGGTCTTTTCCATAGAACCCGGCATTTATCTCCCGGGCGAAGGTGGCGTCAGAATTGAGGATTTGGTAGTATTGAAGGAGAGCGGCTCTGAAGTAATAAGCAAATCACCGAAGATTCTCCGTCAAACAATTATATAAACTTATTTATAATAGCCATAAGCTCCAAGTCTTAAGCTTTTTATGATTGCCTACCTTGAAGGAATAATTCAATCTAAGGGGGAACAGTATGTGATTGTGGTGGTGAACGGGGTTGGGTATAAGATTTTTGTTTTGCCCCCCTTGATTTTAACCGCGGAAGTGGGCGCTACGGCCGCTCTGCACACTCATCAATACGTGCGCGAAGATTCACTCGAACTTTATGGCTTTGAGCGGCCGGAAGAATTGCGGATGTTTGAGGTGCTCATTGGCGTTACTGGCATTGGCCCTAAAACTGCCTTGGGCATTTTATCCATTACCACTCCCGAGCAATTGCGCGCCGCAGTGATCAGCGGCAATGTTGGGCTACTTACAAAAGTTTCAGGTATTGGCAAAAAAACAGCCGAACGGTTGCTTGTTGAATTGAAAGACACATTTATCGCTGAGCAAAAAAAGCGCATAGGCGAGGTCGCGCCAACAATGTATGAAGGAGATGTTGAAGTTATTGAAGCGCTGGAACGCTTAGGGTATAGCGTTAGCGAAGCGAGGAAAGCATTAGAAGGTTTGCCAAAAGAATTAATTGACACTGAAGCTAGACTTAAGGCGGCACTACGCCAGCTCGGAGGAGCTGGACGCAAATCCTAAACCCCGTTAGAAATATAATCAGTATTTACCAATAAGAGAATAACGTTTTTTTGTGTTAGATATATTTGAGATTTATGTATCGTAGTTTAGATTTCTAACGGAGTTTAGGATTTAGAGCTTAGAGTTTAATGTATCATGGATTTCCGCTTCATTGACGACGAATACGTTTGGAATATTCCTTTGAGTAGCCCCGCTGTTCGCGGGGCGCAGTTTTTACAATCGTGGGAATGGGGGGTATTTCAGCAGACGTTCGGGCGAGCAGTTCACCGTATTCAGATTGTGGAGGAGGAAACAGTGATGGCCATTATGCAGGTTTTTGAATATCCTCTGCCGTTTGGAAAAAGATATTTATACGCGCCGCGCGGACCAGTTATCTTATCTGATGACCATGATGCTTTGAGCACGATTGTGCATTTAATACATCGTGCTTGTCGCGAGGTGGGGTATAATGTTGGCGCCATGTTCGTGCGCCTTGAGCCGATGTATTATCATCCTTACATACTTGAGAATGTCAGGATGATTAATATAGAGGAAGAGGAGACGAGGAGTAGTTTGCTTGAGGAGCTTAGAGCATTAGGTTTTCGGTCTGGTTTTTCAGTTCAGCCAATGGATGAGCTTGCAGTTGTTTTAGACAAAGATGAAGATGATTTGCTTGCCGCCATGCACGAGAAAACTCGCTACAACATTCGTCTGGCCATAAAGCACGGCGTTCGCGCGCGGCTCATAGAACAGCCCGATTACGCGAAGCGAGTCTTTCCCTTTTTTTGGTCTTTACTTCAAGAAACGGCCAAGCGACAAAAAATTCGTACTCACTCACGGCAATATTACGAGCGTATGGTTGACTTATTGGTGCCGCGCGGGGTGTTAAAGTTGATGCTAGCTGAATATGACAATAAAATCATTGCCGCGCATTTACTTTCCGTTTTTGGCGATACAGTATATTATCTTCATGGCGGTTCTAGTTATGATAACCGTCAGCTAATGGCGCCATATCTATTACATTGGGAGGAGATAAAGTTAGCCAAGCGGATGAAAAAAAAATTCTATAATTTTGGCGGTATTGTCCCAGCCGGTGAAACCAACCACTCTTGGCAGAATTTAACTAAATTTAAGGAGGGCTTTGTAAGGGATGGCGAAACTGGCCAGAGACTTCATTATATTGGCGCGTTTGATTTGGTATTTCAGCCAATGTGGTATAGGATTTACAAGGCAGCTCGCCATCTGCAAAGCTTCATAAGAATTAGATAAGTTATTCTTTTGAATTGGGTGGATACCCTGCACCTTTTGGTGCCTTCGTAGTTTCCACCCAAGGCGGACCCGCCTGGGGCGGGCAACGGATACCTGCCCGCCATGGCCTGAGCCCCCATAGCTCAATGGATAGAGCGTAAGCCTCCGGAGCTTGAGATAGAGGTTCAATCCCTCTTGGGGGTATTGGCGATGGCAGGCGGGGAACACAGGTTTCCGGAACCTAGGATCCAAGTTCGATTCTTGGCGAGGGCAATGGAAAGGTGCGGGGCAGGGCGAATTGGCTCTCCACTTGGCCCTTGGCATAAACGATATTAATTTTGGGGGAAGAAAATTTTTTAATCATAAAGTCGAAAATTATTAACTAATAAATTTATGAACAATCAAAAAGGTTTTGCAAACATAGTGTTAATTGTTTTGGTCGTCGTTTTGGCGGGTGCTTTGGGATATGTAACTTTAGTTAAGAAACCAGCTCCTTCGACAATACCCACTACTTCAGAAAAATATGCTATTTCCCTAAAAACCATACCCATTACGTTTGAGTTACCTAATGGATATGCAATTTTCCAACGGGAAAGTTTTGAAGGGGGTTACGCAACCACAATTTCTGTCGGTAAAGAAGTGTCCAGCGGTCATTTCAATTATGCCCCTCTCGGAATGGAATTTCTTGCTACGGCCTACGACACTCAACTTAAGCGCGAGTATTCTCCAAAGGAATATGTTGATGTTGTATTCAATGAGCAAAAAAAAGATTCTGTTTCAAATCCTCAATACATACAGCTTTTTGGAAATAAAGCTGTTAGCTACGCAAACGCCGTTGATGGTAGCATTACAATTGTTGGGTATTTAAGAACAGATCAACTACCCGAACTATCACATGAATATCTCGTGAGGATTTCATCTTTCACTTACGGCAGTGATGTTGGAATTGACAAAGAACCCTTCGATACGGTAGTTAATTCTTTAAGGGTCAGTAAATAAATTCTGCCGCCAAAGAAAAACTTGAAACCCGCCTGAACGAATTCATTCGGGCAGGTTGTCAGCGGTGCGGCTCCGCCGCCTTTCCGAATTTTCGCGGGGGGATTTTTCCGGCAAAATGCGTTCGGACTAATTCAAGAATACTGCAATGGAAAGGTGCGGGGCAGGGCGAATTGGCTCTCCACTTGGCCCTTGGCATAAACGATATTAATTTTGGGGGAAGAAAATTTTTTAATCATATGAATGAAAATTCTAATTTAATAACTGAATCTAATTTCTCTAATCCTGTTCCGCCAGACAAGAAACCAAAAGGTGGTTTGCTACTGGCAATTTTATTGGGACTACTCACTTTTATCGTTACTGGAGTTATCGCTTTAGTAATAGCTATACCATTTTTCTTTCTTGGCAAGGTTTCTGAAAGCTTTAATCCGATAGTAATTATTGCCGGAATTTTCGGGCTTCGAGAACTGGGCGGATTTTTCGCCGCGCAATTCATACTGATACTATTTTTTGCATTGCTTGGTGATTTTGGGACTGCAATAATTTCTTGGTTCATAAATCGTTCTAAAAAATTAGCGACTGTTACTTTTTTCTCTGCACTCATTTTCCAAATTATTGCTGTTGCTATTGTGCTTCCCGCTACTCTAAAGAAATCACAAGAGACAATGAATGCAGGTATTGAGCGCGAAAAATCTTTTGAACAATATGCGACAATAGGTAATGTCAGTTTTGAGACACAAGAACCATTTTCAGAATCGCGGGGCATAAATGGAAAATTGGTCGAGGTGTCGTTGTTCAAAAAATTGGTCATAGTCGTTCCGATTTCTGTATCACGAACGGGAATTTATCAAGTTAATGTTCAATACAGCGATAGTGAAATTGGCAGTACTCCAATGAAAGATGTTAAACAAACTCTTAATGTTGGCGATAACACAATCAAGGTAGAATTTTTGTCTAACGAATCGCGAGAGTACGGCTATGTGTCTCCAAAATCTGTAGGAGGAACAGCTCAAATTCAATTATCTTACCTTGCCTCGCAACAAGAACTTCTTGACAGCTTGAAATCAGACAATACAACTGATCCGAAAGTGCTCCAACAATTTATGAAAGATGAAGGGCTCGACCAAGGAGTAAACTCCAACCCTACCGTCAATAAGTTTGTTGGCAGAAAAGAAGTCCAATTCTGAATTCAATGCCGCCAAAGAAAAACTTGAAACCCGCCTGAACGAATTCATTCGGGCAGGTTGTCAGCGGTGCGGCTCACTTCGACTTCGCTCAGTACAAGCCGCCGCCTTTTCGGACTTTTGCGAGGACTTCCCGCATGGCTGAAGATCGCGAAATATGTTGTGCTATATGGCCATACGGTACATTGACTTTTTTTTGTGATTTTTTTAATATATAAACGTGGCTAAACATATTTCCCGCAAAGTGTGTCAATATACTGCTATTTTTGAACCAGATAGAAAATCTGGTGGATTTACTGTGACCATTCCCGCCCTGCCTGGCTGTATATCTGAAGGCGATACATTTGAAGAAGCATTTCGCAACGTTGAAGAGGCGGCCAGTTTGTATCTTGAAGTTATGCTGAAGAAAAATACAAAGGTATTTAAAGAAGAAGGAGTAGTCATCGCTCCAGTGACTGTTCGCATTTAATGCCCAAGCTGCCAGTTTTGAAACCAAAGGAAGCAATAAAGGCCCTTGAACGGGCTGGTTTTATTTTTGTACGGCAGAATGGCAGTCATCGTATTTACACCAAAGGATCCCTGGGGGTGACCGTTCCTTATCACAATAAGGATTTAAAACCAAAGACCTTGAAGCATATTATCAAGCATTCTGGTCTAGAGCTTGAAGAATTTATCAAATTTCTTTAGCGGTTTAAGCAGTAGATGATGGCTTGTGGCAGGGCTTGGTCGGGATTCGCTCTATCAAGAATAGAGCAAAGACGCATAAATTTTGTTATATTTATTTTGCCTTTGTGATGAAAAATTTCGTTAAAAAATTTGTTCCAAAATTTTTGTTGCGTTTATATCACTTAGCACTTGCTTGTCTCGCCGCTTTTTGGTATGGCTATCCGTCGGAAAAACTTATTGTCATTGGTGTAACGGGCACTAAGGGGAAATCAACAACTGCGAATTTGATCGCCCAATTTTTAGAAATGACTGGTTGTCGGGTGGGCTTAACTTCAACGGCGACCATGAAAGTAGCGGAGCGTGAGTGGTTGTCAGACAAAAAAATGACAATGCCAGGGAGGTTTCAATTGCAAAAACTTCTCTGGGAAATGGTCAAGGCAAAATGCGAGTACGCAATCATTGAAACGTCGTCTGAAGGTATTGAGCAATTTCGTAGCCGCGGCATTAACTATGATGTGGTGCTTCTCACCAACTTAACACCGGAGCATATTGAAGCGCATGGCTCGTATGAGGCCTATCGCGCGGCTAAGGCAAAATTATTTTATCAATTAAAATTTTCGCCAGTTAAAAAAATAAAAGGAAACGTTATTAATAAAAAAGTTATTTTAGATTCGACCATTAGTGAGTATGGTTTCTTTTCAAAAATTCAAGCTGGTGAAGAATGGTATTTTTGTTTAAGTCAACAGAGAGCGGAAACGAAGAACACTGAACGAAAAATTATCGGATGCGTTGTTGAATTACGTGCTGACGGTGCAATTTTTGAATGCGCAGGAAAAATATTGGTCACTCATTTACTCTTTGAATTTAATATAAAAAATATTTTAGCAGCCATGGCAGCCTGTATGGCGGTTGGCATTTCTTTTGATCAACTGGCGGCCGTTGTGGCAAACTTGAAACCGGTGCCTGGGCGTCAAGAGTTAATTGAAGAGGGTCAGCCATTCAAGGTAATGGTTGATTATACTTATGAGCCAACATCCATGCGAGCGCTTTATGAAAATTTGAATATTATTCCGCATCGCCGCGTTATTCATGTATTGGGGCCAACGGGCGGCGGACGTGATAAGTGGCGCCGGCCAGTGCTTGGAGAAATTGCCGCGCAGTTTGCTGATATAGTTATTGGCACTACTGATGATCCACACGATGACGATCCCTCAGAGATTTTAGATGTACTGTTGGCTGGTGCCCTGAAGGTTCAGCGGGCAGGCCGAGCAGTGGAGGTGCTAAAGATTTTAGATCGTCGGCAGGCCATAGCCGAGGCCTTGCGCCGAGCGCAAGCCAACGATCTCATTTTGATTACCGGCAAGGGCGCCGAACAAAAAATGGCGCTCGCTCACGGAAAGTATATCCCGTGGGATGATAGACAAGTGGTTCGCGAGGAGCTTCGCAAGCTTGTAGCTTCTTAGCTTGTAGCTTGTGGAAATAGGCGTTATGATAAAATTAATAAGCTACAACCTACAAGCTACCAGCTAATGATATGCCCTTATTTAGCTCTCCCAAACACATCCCCACTAGCCGCATCTGTCCTCTGCAGTATCGCAAGATTTGGAAAAAGCTTTTGGTATTGGAAATATCACCTAGCCCGCAAAGCCAAAAGATGTGGCGTTCAATTTTTGTGAGCTTGCTTTCATTGGCAGGCTTGTATATTGTTTTGGGATTGGCCACATCGTCAGTTAAGCCACTTGACTGGTCGGTATTTTTGGCGCCGATCATCGGGTTATTCTCAATTATTATATTCCTGTTGATTTTTTATCAATGGCTTTATATCTGGACTTATTTTTACGATGTTGATGAGTCCTTTTTAAAAATTCGCAAAGGCGTTATCATTCGCCGTGAAATCACTATCCCTTACAACCGCATTCAGGATGTGTATTTAGATCAGGATATTATGGACCATTTGTTTCATCTTTATGATCTTTATATTTCCACGGCCACACCGACTTCTATTATTGAATCTCACATAGATGGCCTAAATAGTCATAACGCCCAAAAAATTCGTGATCTTATTTTAGCCAAGGTGACGGCTGCTAATGTAGCTACCCCCAATGGCGGGGTCTAAATAAGCCCTTGACAGCCTTTTGGCAGGTTGTTATTGTATATATACTTTAAGTCCGCAATTACAAAATTTAGCTTAGTTAAGCTATTTTTGCTTTTTTAGCTCACATGTTCGGTAGCGGGCTAACCCGCGACAAGTTCACATAATGATGAAATACTCTTCCCAAGAAAGGGGAGGGGGTATTTTTTGTTTATCCCGTTAGAAAACTTTATTGTTTCATATCGCGCCGGATAACCATGTATGTCATTTTTTAGTATGTCATTTCTTGGCATAGCAGAGACAGAGAAAAAGTAAGGGTTCGCCATTTTCTAACGGGATTTACCACGGTCAGTTTGAAAAAATAAAAAGTTTCAAATATTCATTCACTTTTTAACTATTTTAAATAATTTAACCGCATGACCGTCGCTGGAACTATTCAACATATATTACGACGGTTGCCAAGCAACCAAACGGCGAAGCCTTTTCCAAAATTGATTGCGTAATTTTTATGGCCCAAACAAGAACTTTTTTTACCAAAGTTCATGAGGCGGCGCCGTTGCCAGACCTCATAGCTATCCAGAAACAGTCCTATGATTGGTTTCTTAGAGAAGGCTTGAAAGAATTATGTGACGAAATTTCTCCAATTAAAGATTTTACGGGCCGCGATCTTGAGCTGTACTTTACGGATTATTATTTAGATGAGCCGAAGTTTGACGAAGTGACTAGTAAAGCCAAGAATGTTACTTATGAGTCGCCCTTACGAGTAAACGCAAAATTAGTAAACCGCCGCACCGGAGAGATGAAAGAGCAAGAAATTTATCTTGGCGATTTTCCACTAATGACTCCACGTGGCACTTTCGTGGTGAACGGTATTGAACGCGTGGTTGTTTCGCAGGTGATTAGATCAGCCGGAGTTTTCTTTACTTCGGACACTTGGCGTGGCCATCGTTATTATGGAGCCAAAATCATCCCTAACCGTGGCGCTTGGTTAGAGATGGAAACCGATCCGAGCGGCGTCATTTGGGTGAAGATAGATCGTAAACGCAAAGTGGTGGTGACATCTCTATTGCGTGCTTTTGGGTACGGCTCTGATGATCAATTGGGAACTCTTTTTAGTGATGATATCTATAAGATGAATTTGGAGGCAACTCTCCAAAAAGACACAGCCAAAAATGAGGCGGAAGGTGTGCTGGAGGTTTACAAACGCGTTCGCCCCGGCGATTTAGCCACTACTGATAATGCCCGCAGTCTTATCCATTCAATGTTCTTTCGCTTTGATCGTTATGATTTTGGACGAGTCGGTCGTTACAAACTTAATCAGCGCTTTGGCTTTGACTTACCGAATAACAAGGAAACAAGGGTTCTGCGTCCAGAAGATTTAGTGAGCATTATTAAGGAAGTAATGCGTCTTAATGTTACTCAGGAAGAAGCTGATGATATTGACCATTTAGGGAATCGTCGTATTCGTGCCATCGGCGAACTTATTCAAAACCGTTTTCGGATTGGTCTTACGCGCATGGAAAGAATAGTCAAAGACCGTATGAGCACGGCGGAGATCTCCACCTTAACACCCAACCGATTAATTAATGCCCGACCAGTGATTGGCGCGATTAAAGAATTCTTCATGTCCTCGCAGTTATCACAGTTTATGGATCAGACGAATCCTTTGGCCGAATTGGAACATAAACGTCGTCTTTCGGCCATGGGGCCGGGCGGGCTTTCTCGCGAGCGTGCCGGATTTGAAGTGCGTGACGTGCATCCCACTCATTACGGTCGCATTTGTCCTATTGCCACTCCGGAAGGACCAAACATTGGGTTGGTTGGCCACTTGGCTTGCTATGCAAAAGTGAACGATTACGGTTTTATTGAGACGCCATTTAGGCGGGTTCTTCATGACGTACCCAATAATCCTAAACACACGGTTGGCGAAATATTGCGCCAAAATATTACCAACCAAGATAATGGCAAAGTAGTGGCTGAAGCAGGTGTTAAGATTACTCGCGAATTAGCGCAAGAGCTTTCTAAATTATCTGATACAAAATCCATTCCGATAAAACCGCGAGTGACGAATGAGGTAGTTTATCTGGACGCGTTTACGGAGGAGCGTCACGTCACCACTGCCGCGACCACGCCGCTGGATGCTAATGGCTATTTTATGGAAGAGAAAGCTGAAGTGCGTGCTCATGGCGAGCCGTCCGTTGATAATGTTGAAACGATTGATTTTATGGATGTGTCGCCCAAGCAAATAGTTAGCATTAGCACTGCTCTCATCCCTTTTTTAGAGCACGATGATGCGATTCGTGCCCTCATGGGAACAAATATGCAGCGTCAAGCCGTTTCCTTGATTAATCCTCAGTCACCGGTTGTCGGTACCGGCGTGGAAGCAAAAGCCGCTTTGGATTCTGGGCATTTGATTGTGGCTGATGATGACGGAGAAATTGCGGAAGTAGATGGTAAGCATATAGTACTTTTAAGCGCCAGCGGTCAGCGATATGTCTATGAGTTTTCCAAATTCGTCCGTTCCAATGCTTCTACTTGTATCAATCAACGTCCCATTGTCAGCAAAGGCCAGCAAGTCATTAAAGGTGAAACCTTAGCTGATGGGCCGTCCACTGACCATGGTGAGCTGGCTTTGGGTCAGAATATTACCGTCGCCTTTATGGCTTGGGAGGGGTATAATTATGAAGATGCTATTATAATTTCCGAGCGGCTAGTGCATGATGATCGTTATACCTCTATACACATTGAGGATTATATTGTTGATATTCGCGATACCAAACTCGGCCCGGAAGTAATTACTTCTGATATTCCTAACATCGGAGAGGAGAAATTGAAAGATTTGGACGCAGAAGGAATTGTGTGCATTGGCGCAGAGGTTTCTTCGGGCGACATTTTGGTTGGGAAAATTACGCCCAAAGGCGAAACCGAACTTTCTGCTGAGGAAAAATTACTGCGCGCGATTTTTGGCGATAAGGCTAAAGATGTGCGCGACAGCTCGTTGTATCTTGAACATGGCGAACACGGTAAGGTCGTTGACGTTAAAATTTTTTCGCGTGAAGTGGGGGATAAATTACCAGCCGGAGTAATTAAGTCGGTGCAGGTGACGGTAGCTAATCTGCGCAAGATTCAGGTTGGTGATAAAATGGCTGGTCGTCACGGCAATAAGGGTGTCATTTCCAAAATTGTGCCCGTTGAAGATATGCCGTTTTTGGAAGACGGTACGCCAGTTGACATTATTCTTTCCCCTCTTGGCGTGGTGTCTCGCATGAATCTTGGACAGGTTCTGGAAACTCATCTTGGCTTTGCCGCTCGCTCTCTTGGCTATAATGTAGCTTCGCCGGCCCTTGATGGAGTGCCAGAAACAATAATTCAACGAGAATTGGAGCGCGCCCACCTGCCGATTGATGGTCAGGTTACCTTATATAATGGTCGCACCGGAGAACCTTTTGATAATCCAATAACCGTTGGCTGTATTTATATGCTTAAATTGAATCACATGGTTGAGGATAAAATTCACCAGCGATCCATTGGGCCATATTCTCTCATTACCCAACAGCCCTTGGGTGGTAAGGCGCAATTTGGCGGTCAGCGGTTTGGCGAAATGGAGGTGTGGGCGCTGGAGGGTTATGGCGCGGCACACACCTTGCAGGAGATTTTGACTATTAAGTCGGATGATGTGCCGGGGCGCTCTAAGGCGTATGAAGCCATTATTAAGGGAGAAGCAATACGCAAGATGAATGTACCGGAATCGTTTAATGTTTTAGTTCGTGAGTTGAAAGGGCTTTGCCTTGACGTAGAGTTGCTTGATGAATCAGGAAACATTATGCGCGAGCAAGTGACAGCTGAATTAGCGTCGTCAACAGGCGCCGTATCGGTTAATAATAATGAAAAAACGCTAGTATGATTATGCCGGAACCATCACGTCCAACTGATTTTGTTTCCATTCGGTTGAAGCTAGCATCGCCTGAAGCGGTGCGGCGTTGGTCCTATGGTGAAGTAACGAAGCCCGAGACAGTGAACTATCGTACGCAAAAACCAGAAAAAGAGGGTTTGTTCTCAGAGAGGATTTTTGGACCGTCCAAAGATTGGGAGTGTTACTGCGGTAAGTATAAGAAAATTCGTTATAAGGGGATTGTTTGCGATAAGTGCGGTGTGGAAGTTACACGTTCCATCGTGCGCCGCGAGCGTATGGGGCATATTGATTTGAAAGCGCCGGTGTCGCATATTTGGTTTTTACGCGGCGTGCCTTCCAAGATCGGGCTTCTTCTTGATCTGTCTGTCCAGAATTTAGAAAAAGTTATTTACTTTGCCAATTTCATAATTACCCACGTAGATGAGGATCTACGGGCGGCAACCTTGGAGCAGGTCAAGCAGGAGTATTCTATGAAACGCAAAGCCATTGACGCAGAATACCATCGTGAGCTTAAGGCTATGGGTGAAGGTGCGCCAGAAGGACGGCGAGCCTCATTGGGGAAAATTCGTGACACCCGTTTGAAGGAACTGGAAGAAGCTTTTATGGTTGCGACGCGCGAACTTAAAGAACTTCGGCCGTTAAGAATCATTGCGGAAAGCGCTTATCATGATTTGTCTTTGAAATATGGCCATGTGTTTGAGGCAGCCATTGGCGCCGAAGCTATTTATGAACTGCTAAAAAAATTTAATTTATCAACCGAAGTGGCCAAGCTTGAGCGTGAGCTTAATGAATTAAGCGGGGCGCGCGCCGAGAAAATTGTTCGTCGCTTGAAGCTGATTAAAAGCTTGGAGCATAATCATTTACGCCCCGAGTGGATGATTATTACTGTTTTGCCCGTGATTCCACCCGATCTCCGACCGATGGTGCCACTGGACGGAGGGCGTTTTGCCACCTCGGATCTTAATGATTTATATCGGCGCGTCATTAATCGCAATAATCGTTTAAAGCAACTTATTGAACTAAACGCGCCGGAAGTTATAACCCGCAATGAAAAGAGAATGTTGCAGGAGGCGGTTGATGCTCTGATAGACAATAGCGCTCGTCACGGCAAGACCGTGGTTGCTTCAACCGGCCAGAAGCGCATGCTGAAATCTTTAGCCGATATGCTGAAAGGCAAACAAGGACGGTTCCGCCAGAATTTACTTGGCAAACGCGTGGATTACTCTGGGCGCAGTGTTATCGTCGTGGGACCAACATTGAAAATGCATCAGTGCGGTCTGCCTAAACGCATGGCTCTTGAACTTTTTCGTCCGTTTGTTATCTCCCAGCTCATTAAACGCGAGTTTGTGCATAATGTTAGAAGCGCTAATCGTTTTATTGAGAGCGGTCGCGCGGAAGTTTGGGATATCTTGGAGGAAATTACCAAAGATGCGTATGTGCTTTTGAATCGCGCTCCAACCTTGCACCGTCTTGGGATTCAGGCATTTCAACCGATTTTAGTTGAGGGCAAAGCTATTCAGCTTCACCCCTTGGTTTGTCCGGCCTTTAATGCTGACTTTGACGGCGACCAGATGGCCGTTCATGTTCCTTTAACCGAGGAAGCCAAAATGGAAGCCAAGGAAATCATGCTTTCCAGTAAGAACCTCCTGAAGCCGGCGCATGGCGAACCGGTGGCCACACCCACCCAAGACATCGTTTGGGGTTTATATTATCTGACTTCTCTTGAACCAAACGCCGTCGGCCCTCTAAAAACATTTGCCAATGTCAATGAGGCTTCGGCCGCGTATGATCATGGGATTACTTCTCTAAAACAAATGATTAAAGTGCGTCTTGACGACGGCAGTATTATTGAAACGACAGTAGGGCGTTTACGTTTTAATGAAGTTCTGCCCGCTAGCTTGCGCTATTGCAATAAGGCGATGGATAAAAAAAGTCTGGGGGCGCTTGTTAAACGATCATTAATTATTGAAGGCGTAGAGCGTACGGCCGTATTGCTGGATGATTTAAAGGAGCTTGGTTTCAAGTCGTTAACACAATCTGGTTTGTCCTGGGGAATGAAAGACTTGCCTCATCTGGCCGATAAACCAGAGATGGTTGAGGCAACAATTCGTCAAGTTGAAGAAGTTGAGCAACAGTATGCCGAAGGTCTTCTAACCAAAGACGAAAGGCACAGTCAGATAGTGCAATTGTGGACGGCTGTTAAAGATCGCATTGTTGCTTTATCTAAGAAGTCATTGCCGCGCGAGGGTTCGGTTTTTACCATGATTGAGTCCGGGGCGCGTGGTTCTTGGGGGCAATTAACGCAGATTGTGGGGATGAAGGGATTAGTTACCAATCCGGCTGGCGATATTATTGAATTGCCGGTGAAAGCCAGTTTTAAAGAAGGTTTTGATGTTTTGGAATATTTTATTTCTACCCACGGCGCTCGCAAAGGACTATCTGATACCGCCCTAAGAACAGCCAATGCCGGTTATCTTACCCGGCGGTTGGTTGATGTGGCTCAAGATGTTATCGTGCAGGCCGAGGATTGTGGTGACGAGGAAGGACTAGAAATCACTCAGACTGAATCTGGCTCAATGGGTGAATCTTTGGAGAATCGGGTGGTTGGACGGTTTAGCAACCAAAAAGTAATAGATCCCAAAACTCGTAAGGTTATTGTGAAGTCTGGTGAGCTCATTACGCCGAACCACGTAGAGTTATTTAAACCATTGGACTTGCCTTCTTTAGTGATTCGTTCCGTGTTAACTTGCAGTTTAAAAAAAGGGGTGTGCCAAAAATGTTATGGTATTGATTTGGGGTATAACCGGTTGGTTGAAATAGGCACGGCCGTTGGTATTATTGCTGCTCAATCTATTGGCGAACCCGGCACGCAACTTACTATGAGAACCTTTCACACCGGCGGCGTCGCCAGCGAAGAAGATATTACTCAAGGTTTGCCGCGAGTTGAGGAGTTATTTGAGGCCAGGCCGCCTAAACGTGCGGCGCTGATGGCTGACGTGGCTGGGGTAGTTTCCATACATGAGGTTAATAATCACGAACACAATCCTGGCAGTAGCCGAGCGACGCGCATCCAACGGGTCATTAAAATTACGGCCGCCGAACCAATCAACAGGAAGGGGCGTGGCCGAGGAAAAGGAAAGATCAAAACGACTGACACAAATGTTCGTGAATTTGTAGTGCCGCCCGGTTATGCGTTTTTGGTTAAAGACGGTGAGCCCGTTGCCGTCGGCGATCAACTGACCGATGGAGCTTTTGACTTGCAGCAGCTAGTGCGGTTGCGCGGACGCTTAGAGGCCCAGCGTTATATTATTAAGGAGATACAATACATTTATTCTTCGCAAGGGCAAAGACTAAACGACAAGCATATTGAAATTATCTGCCGTCAGATGTTCTCGCGCGCTTATGTCAGAGATGGCGGAGACACCAATCTTTTGCCGGGCGAGATTGTGGAACGCTCAGTGGTGGCTGAAGCTAACGCGACTGTCGTGGGTAAGCCGGCGGAGACGGAAGACTTGCTTCTTGGAATGACTAAAGCCGCTTTGTCTACCAAGAGTTTTCTGGCCGCCGCTTCATTCCAGGAGACGGCTCGGGTTTTGATTAATGCGGCAATTACTGGACGAATAGACACTTTAGATGGCTTAAAGGAAAATGTAATTATTGGGCGTTTGATACCGGCCGGCACAGGCTATCACCGTAGTGCTGACTAACACCCCCAGTGGTTGTTTTGGACTCATTCGCACTATTACTTCAGCATTGTATTGAATAAGGGGCGGTTGTTGTCAGCCATTATTGGTGTTATAATAAAATTAGTTATTTTTAATAATATTCATAAATTAAGATATGCCCGAGGCAAATCCTGTTAAAATCCTTATTATTGAAGATGAAGAAGTGTTACTGTCAGTACTGGAACACAAGCTGACCCATGAGGGTTATCAGGTGTTTTTAGCGCGAGATGGAGAACAGGGTTTAGAGCAGATTAAAGCTATAAAGCCAGATATAGTTCTCTTAGACATTTTGATGCCCAAATTAGATGGTTTTGGCGTCCTCCAGCGTCTTCATGACGATGGCACAATTGCTAAACTGCCAGTGATTATTATTTCCAATTCCGGTCAACCAGTAGAAATTGACAGAGCCTTAAAACTTGGTGCAAGGGACTATTTGATTAAGGCGGAGTTTTCTCCAGAAGAAGTCGTCGCTAAAGTGCGTAAGATTCAAGTTGATCCACCAGAGGATGAGATGCCTGAGGCAGAATCGGCATCTATTCTTCCACCCAACGCTCGCGGCGGTGCGGGAGGACAGATGGGACGAATTCTTATTATTGAGGATGATCAATTCTTGCGAGATCTTATGGAACGCAAATTAGTGAAGGAAGGATTTATAGTAGAAACAGCCATTGAGGGAGAATCGGGTTTGCAGAAAATTAAAAAATGGCGACCTGATCTTGTGCTTTTAGATATTATTTTGCCCGGGCTTGATGGTTTTAGTATTTTGGAAAAAGTTAAAGAAGACGCGTCTGTCGCGAATATACCAGTTATTCTTCTGACCAATCTTGGCCAGCGCGATGACGTGGAAAAGGGTTTGAAGCTCGGAGCTGTCGGCTACTTGGTGAAAGCACATTTCACCCCCGGCGATATTGTGGAGAAGGTGAAAAGCGTGCTGAAGAAATAATTCAAAAGTCAAAATGCAAAGGTCAAATGAATGCTTTAATGACCGAAATTTTTCTGCCCTAGGCAGATCAGCCTTGGGCTGAGAATTTTAACTTTTGACTTATGCCAAGCGTTATCATCTATACCACCATCACTTGCCCTTACTGCAAAATGGCCAAAGCGTTTTTTAAGGAGCACAATGTTGAGTTCGTAGAAAAGGACGTGACCAGCGATGTGGCCGCCCAGCAGGAAATGATCAGCAAATCCAATCAATTAGCCGTGCCCGTGATTGATGTCGGTGGACAGATCGTTGTGGGCTTTCAACAGCCGAAACTCAAGGAGCTATTGGGAATCACATAGTCTGAACTATGAATAATATGCCTGATTTTTCGCGTTTCGGCCGTATCATAAAATGGGCGGCCTTAATTATTCTGGCCCTGATTATTATTCCTCGTTTTTTGGTGGTTATTCCCGCGGGTACAACCGGCGTTTACCACCTTTTTGGTAGAGTATCCGACAAACCATTGTCTTCTGGCCTTCATTTTGTGATTCCTTTGGCCGTCGTTACCAAAATGAGCATTCAAACTCAAGACTACACAATGAGCATTGTTAAAGAAGAAGGACGGCGCTTGGGCGACGATTCTATTGACGCTCTAACCAAGGAAGGGTTGAATGTGGCCTTAGATATCACGGTTTTGTTCAAGTTGCGTGAAGAGTCATCTCCATCGGTTTTTCGTGAGCTTGGCGTTAATTACCAGGAGATAATTATTAGACCAGAAACAAGGAGTATCATTCGTGAAGTGGTCGCGCAATATGACGCCAAATCTTTGTATTCAGAAAAGCGAGGGGAGGCTGTTGAAGCAATTAAAAATGGGCTCAAGGACAAAATTGAACCGCGCGGCATAATTGTGGAGGAAGTATTATTAAGAAATGTTAAATTGCCGGACAGATTAGCCAAAAGCATTGAAGAAAAACTGCAAGCCGAGCAAGAGTCTGCCCGCTATGATTTCGTTTTGGAAAAAGAGAAAAAAGAAGCGGACAGGAAACGCATTGAGGCCCAGGGCCAGCGCGACGCCCAAAAAACCATCAGCGAAAGTTTAACATCGTCATATCTTGAATATCTTTATTTGACTGGCCTCAAGGACAGGCAAGGCACGATCTACGTGCCGACTAATCCTGCGAACGGCTTGCCATTGTTTAGAGATACACGGTAGGTCATTTGATAGTTAGACAAAATAGGCAATGCCGCGCTTGCGCGGTTTTTTGTTTTGGGCTAAGATACTCAACACCAAAATACTACATTCTACATACTACCCACTATCATAATGACTATCCGCGTTCTCAAATCTGACCCATTAAAACATTCTACTGACCTTTTAGCCGTGGCCGTGTTTGAGGGCGAGAAAAAATTGCGGGGGCTCGCGGCCGAGATTGACAAATCACTCGGAGGTATTTTGTCGTCTCTGATTCAAGATGAGGGGTTCAAAGGAAAGGAACGTGAAACATTGCTGGCGCAAACGCATGGACGCATCGGAGCCAAACGTGTACTTTTTGTTGGGCTTGGCAAGGAGAAAAATTTCACCACCGACTCGGCTCGTCAAGCCGCGGCCTTGACGGTCAAGCGCGCTCACGAATATGCCGCCAAATCTGTGTCGTTTTCTGTGGGCAAAGCCTTGCGAGCGTCTGCTATGCGGTTTAATGAACGAGCCAGAGCCATTACTGAAGGAGTGTTGCTCGGGAGCTATCACTATACAACTTATCACGGACAGGAAACCAAAGATGAGCACGAGAAACGTCGCGCGGAAGAGGTCATTCTTCTTGCGCCCGACGCTTTGAGCACAAAACAAATTGAAGCGGGCATCGCCGAAGGGCAACTCAATGCTGAAGCCGCAATTTTTGCGCGCGATTTGGTGAACGCACCAGCTTCAGACATGACTCCACAGCATCTCGTTGATGTGGCCAAAGACATTGCTGGTAAATCAAAAAGAATTTCTTTGGAAGTTTTTGACGAAAAAGAAGCGAGAAAGCGCGGCATGGGTGCGTTTCTGGCTGTGGCCAAGGGTTCTGATATTCCACCATATTTTATACATCTTACCTATAAACCCAAAGCAAAGAAAACCAAAAAAGTTTTTTTGGTCGGCAAGGGAATCACCTTTGATTCAGGCGGACTTTCTCTAAAGCCGTCAAAGAATATGGAAAGCATGAAGAACGATATGGCCGGAGGCGCGGCCGTGCTCGCTGTTTTTTACAAACTTGATGAGCTTCAGCCAAAAGTTGAAGTACACGGCGTTATCCCTTGCACAGAAAATATGCCATCTGGCAGGGCAGTCAAGCCCGGCGATATCGCTCGCGCCATGAATGGTAAAACAATTGAGATATTGAATACCGATGCCGAAGGGCGAGTGGCGCTCGCCGATGCATTGTCTTTCGCCGTCAAAGAGGGAGCCGATACAATTGTTGATTTGGCTACACTTACGGGTTCATGCATTGAGGCGCTTGGCGAAGAGGTGGCTGGCTTGTTTGGCAACAGCCGACAGCTAACAAAACAACTAACGACAGCCGCTGAAAACGCCGGAGAATATGTTTGGGAAATGCCGATGGTCAAAGAATATCAGCCCTTAATTAAAAGCAAAGTGGCGGACATAAAAAACATCGGCGACGGCCGTGGCGCTGGCTCAATCACGGCCGCGCTGTTTCTCAAAGAATTTATCGGCGAAACGCCGTGGGCGCACCTGGACATCGCCGGCCCAGCTTGGGCTGAAAAAGAAACTTTTCCGTCCGTGCCGCTCGGCGCCACCGGCTTTGGCGTGAGGACACTCATAATGTTTTTGAAAAGCTTGCGCTAGTAATCTTTTGTGTCTGTATTGTGTTTGTGATATTATGAAATTAGTAAATTAATATGTTGAATAAACAGACAATCCAGCCAAATCCAGTGTTAGAGCCCAAGAAGCTTTTAGAAGAAATTAAAAGACAAAGAGATCGTTATAAGGCATCTCTTGACATGCTTGATTCTTTGGAAACTCAACTAAAACAATCAATATCTGATGATGATAAATCGGAAATTGAAGTCATTAAAAATAAAATAGACGATACATAATTACTATGACGCGTTCACACGAAGATTTACGCAATGAGCCGCCATCAAGAACGCCAGACCAATTCCTTGATGTCGAAATTTTTGGCGAACTTGGCCAGAGACTTGATTTACGTAAAGAAGGGCGGCTTCCACCCGAGGCCATGCCTGGTATTATAGACTACTACAAACAATTACAAGGCGAGATCGGACGTAGAATAAAAGAAATAGAAGAGGAAGTGGTCGCGCGTTTTCGGGCCGGATCTAATGTCGATGATTTTCAAGCTCGAAGAAGGCTTTCTGATCTTGAAACCAGTGCCAGAGAGGCAGAGCTTAGGGCAAAACAGTTTGGGGTATTAGAGAAAATAATGCAAATCAAAAGAGAAATTACGGAACGTGAACGAGAACTATCTGTTCTTGAGGGCATGCTTAACGATATTGTTGAGCAAGATAAACGGACGCCAAGATCAGAAATAGACACGGAATATGGAGCCGGAAGATAAAACGCCGCACATAACTTACGAGCCTTTACTGAAAAATTCTTCCTTTTTGGGTTTCTTTCAAAATTGACAATCATTCACGACCGTTCCCAATATCCCCAATTATAGAATGAGGCGTACACCGAGTAGAACCGTTGTGCTGGTTGTTCTACTGGAGTAAATTTATGGTAAAATTCAAATATGTATAATTGGTCAACAGATGAAGAACGGCTGAAAAAAAATCCCGAAAAATATGCCATCTGGCGGCTTGAGCAGATGGTTAATTTTGGTATTGGGAGTAGCAAAATAAAAGAGGCTGACTTGAAAAGATATTGGGATCGTATTGAGATAGACGAATCGCGTCGTAAGTTTTTAGCAATTCTACTTCATAAGTAAAATGGTACTCACGAGCGATCAAGTAGCCGTTCTTGAGGCGGTTGGGCGAAACGCGCACCTTGTTAAGCGGTTTTATCTCACTGGCGGTACGCCGCTCGCCGCTTTCTATCTTCATCATCGTTACTCCGAAGATCTAGACTTTTTTTCGGAGAGAGAAGTTGATATTGCGCCCCTCAACATTTTTTTTCATGAGCTTAAAAAGCCGCTTGGCATTATTTCACTTGATTTTCAGCAGAGCTACGATCGCAATTTGTTTTTTCTCCATCTTCCAAGCGGCGTTCTCAAAACAGAATTCACCTATTTCCCGTTTTTGAGAATAGAGAAGGGCCGGCCACAGTATGGCGTTGAGGTTGATAGTCCGCTTGATATCGCGGTGAATAAGCTGTTTACGATTTATCAGCGCACTAAAGCTCGTGACTACATTGATTTGTATTACCTCTGTCAGAAGCAAGGATTCAGCGTTGCCGACTTGGTGGGGAAAGCACGAATTAAATTTGATACGACAATTGATCCACTGCAACTCGGGACGCAATTTGTCAAAGTCGGAGAAGCGCTGGATTTGCCGAGAATGCTTATTGATCTTGCGCCAGACTTATGGCAGAAATTTTTTATTGAGGAAGCAAAAAAACTTAAGCCGATTATTATTGACAATAGTTAATCTCTCTATTTTTTCTATGATTTTTTTGATAAATTTTAAATATGAAATTCAGACAAGCATTATTTTGGGACACTGATCCAAAAAGAATTGACGTTAAAAAAAACGCGCAATACATTATTGAGCGCGTGGCTGATTTTGGTCGCGATAAAGAAGCGCGTTGGGTTTTGGAGCATTATGATAAAGCGCTGTTGCGGAGGGTAATTTCCAAATCAAGGTGTTTGCGTCCGCGCACAAAAAATTTATGGCTCTTACTTCTGAAAAACAAGTGAAACAGACGAAGTTGTATTTTGACATTTTGTCATCCGAGGCCAGAAGGGCGTTGGATTATTTGTCTTTAAAAAAATGGCTTAGGGAATCAAGGTGGTATTTGGCCGGCGGAACAGCCCTGGCGCTTCAGGCGAGGAATCGTCAATCAATTGATTTAGATTTTTTCACAGAGGATAAGGAATTCAATGTAAAAAAATTGATTGCTCGTTTTGTCGGCGAAGAAGGTTGGCACGTCAGCGTAGAGGAAAATAATACCATTTACGGAGAATTATTCAAAGTAAAAGTGAGTTTTATCGCCTATCCATTTTTTGTTCCTAAGCAAAAGCCAATATTTTACGGCGCTATTCGTATTTTGTCGCCGCTTGATATCGCAGTCATGAAAATTATCGCCGTGTCCCAGCGTGGCAGGAAGCGAGATTTTTTTGATCTTTTTTGATCTTTATTGGTGCGCGCATAATCTTGAATCATTGGAGAAAACTATCAAACGGCTCAAGGTGCAGTACCCGACAGTCGCCCACAATTATCATCATATTCTAAAAGCGTTGGTTTATTTTGCTGACACGGAAAGCGACCCTGAACCAATAATATATTTTGACGCCACTTGGAAAAAAGTAAAAAGTTTTTTTACCAAAGAAATCCCAGTCATTGCGGATAAGGTAATGAGATAAAGAGGCTTTAAGACATAAGCCGTAAGCATGGCCCCGCTTGCGCGGGGTTGATTGTTGATTACTTTCTTTGTGCGGGCAAAGAAAGTAATCAAACCGCCCTTCGCTGCCTACTTAGTTAAAGCTTCGCAGGTCAAGAAAGCTTCGGCGTGGCGCAGGAATGACACCCTCGGAGTCGGCGTCGGGAACAGTCGCTCTCTTTGGGGCGGCAGGTGCAAACTCACCTCGCACGGCTCGGTTCAGACATGCACCCGCTTGTCCGCCTCACTTCGCTTGCAGTTCCACGACACCGCTCCCATGGATTTAATTGTTGTTGTCACGCTACGCATCTCCGATGTTTAATCTTGACGGAATGGTCGGGGGGGGTAAGATATGAGCAAGAAAATACATACTTATTCATTTTTAATTAATTAAAATATGCCAAGAGATATTGGAGGACCAACTCCGGAGGAGATGGGAATAAAAACAGACTCCGCTGATATTAATTTAAAAATGCTTGATGACGAAGCACTAATTTTACGAAAACAAAAGGCGGAAAAATATAATGATACAATTAGACAGTTTACTCCAAAAGAAAAAGAGTGTTTTGAAAGAGAACTTGAATTGGAAAAAATTCATGAAGCTCTCCAGTATCTTAAAACAGCGGCGGAGATAACCAAGGATACCGGATTGAGTAAAGCATTAAATACTGTAGATCGCTCAGTAGATGTATTGTTGAATGATGCCTTGAAGATTCGGCATGAGGCCATGGGAGAACAGCGAAGTACAGAAATTGGTAATTTCGTTTATGAATATTTCACCGATTCTGATTCCCCATACGCGATGCAGCTAGAGAAAGAAGCCAAATCTCAGTCATGATCATAATTACACAGACGTCTTATTGATGTGACTGTTAATCGTTTGCTTGGACGATTAGGGGCGTGTTTGAAATGCTGGTTGGCGCCCTTATTTAGCGATGAGATTGACGTCGCCCGATTGGGTATCGCGCAATATCCCCGGTGCTGCTTCTGAGGCAGATCTTTTTCCTTTCTTGTGTAACAAAGAAAGCGGGAAAACTGTTTTTCATTAATCGAATTCAAGAAGTCCCAATAATTAGGGCTTTTTTGATGGTTTGACGAGATGTTACACTGGTGTTACACTAGCAGTATAGTTTTTAAATTGATTTTTATGCCGACAATAAAGAATAGAATTAATCTTACTGTACCGCGCGATCTTAATTTAGTGCTTAATCGTTTAGCGGTGCGCGATGACCGCTCTGTTTCTTCAAAGGCCCTTGAGCTCATTGAACGGGCGCTTGAATTAGAGGAAGACATTGTCTTGCAAAAAGTAGCAGAGGATCGCGACCGCAAGGGCGTTAAATATATATTGCACAAATCAGCCTGGCGATAACGGATTATGTATACTATCCAGTACCACCCATTGGTGGTACATGATGATATCCCTAAACTTGACGCGACGCATAAGCAACGAATTAAACGAAGCATTGAGCAAAGACTTTTGATTGACCCAGAAACATTTGGCATCCCACTTCGTCGCTCGTTGAGAGGTTACCGCAAGCTTCGTGTGGGCGACTATAGAATTGTGTTTCGTATAGCTGGCAACACGGTTTACATATTAGCCATTATGCACCGGTCAATAGTTTATGATCACATGTCTAAGCGGGTCTGGTAATGAGGACGAGATAAGGATTTTTGTTGTGTGAAACTCATGGCTTTACAGCCGTGGATCTTCACAGTAAACTGGAGGCATATGAAGATTGTCGAGATTCGCCGTAAAACTGCGCCGGTGTTTGAGGCCTACAACGTAAAGTTCGCCGGGCTCTTTGGGTCATACGCGCGCGGGAAGCCGGGCACTAGAAGCGATATTGATATTGCGGTTATTCTCGGTCCCGATGCTGACCTTTTTGATTTTGTTGGTTTAAAATTAGATCTTCGCAAGGTGTTAAAAAAGCCCGTTGATTTGGTGACATATAGAACGATGTACCCATACGTCAAGCGATCTGCCAAGCGAGGTATGAAGAAACTCTATGGCCAAACGGCTCACTGAAAGCGAGTCACAGCGAAGACTCTTGAGTTGTTTGCAGTCATATCACTTGTTATGGTATCCTTGATGGCGTGAGCATTAACTCAAATTTATTCTGAATATATGCAACAACTTAATCCGCGGGCGACGTGGTTGTTCTTCATAAGTTATCTAATTGGCTGGTTTCTTTTTGCCTTCTTCATGACGATATTGTTATTGGCCTTTTCGTTAGATCGCACCACTCCACCATTGCTTTTCGCTCTTGCCACTATGTCATTGAGGTGGTGGGGCATTATAAATATTGCCTTACTTATTCTTCTTTATGTGTGGGCTCGTTGGACGTATTTCTTTTATCGCTATGAGTTGAGTGAGAATGGGCTTAAGATAGAAAAAGGAGTGATCTGGAAACGGTACGTAACAATCCCTTATGATCGTATTCAGAACGTTGATATTCGTCGAGGGGTTTGGGCTCGTATTCTAGGATTATCTGATGTGCAGGTGCAGACCGCTGGCGGCGGCGGTCCTTATGGTACATACGGCGTGTTCGCCGAGGGGAGGTTGCCGGGGTTAGCTCAGGGCGAGGCGGAGCGACTTCGCGGCGAGCTCGTGGACAGGGTACAGCGATCATCAGTCCATCAGGGTTTATAGATCAGGATAGTTTGGGTACATTAGCCCTTGTTTTACTCAAAAGTCCCTAAAATCAGGGGTTTTTAGTGGCTTGACACAACTTTCAAATGCGCTATAATGTCTGCACATAATCCACTAATGCCTTGGGACTAGTAAATATGAAGAATAAAATTTTAACCCTTATTGAGCTAAGCGGCTGACTTCGTTTTTTTGTCCGTAAAAGTGGGCCGCTTACAGCGGTCTTTTTTGTACCTTTCCAAAAAAATTTGCCACTACAGACGGCCCGCCCGATATTCTTTACTCTATGAGTACATTTTCATCGGCGGGCCACCTGTGGCGGTAACCCCTGTGGCGGTGGTAATCAGGAACATTGAAAATTGAATAAGAAACCCCCACACTAACTTTCGATAGAACGCGACCCGCGATCGCGTTCAGGTAAAGTAGTCAATGAGCCATTTATATGGATAGAGCAGCATTGCACTGAACCGGACTGTTGATAGACAGAATCGAAGGTTAGTGTGGGGGAAACGCACAAAACGGTAAGAGCATCTAATTTTTCTTTATTGAGTTCACGTCAGTGGATATAATGAAGAAAACACCTGAACTTTCAACGCTACCGCTGTACTAAGAAGCACGAAATCCGAATATCTAAACACTAAACAATATCCAATATCTAAATCCCAAATTTTTAAACATTGGGTTATTAGAATTTATGATTTGTTTAGAGATTAGAATTTAGAGCTTCGTATTTTCAGGCCGTATACTAAAATGCGGTTTCAGGTAAGCGTGGGTGTATGAAGGAGCAGGAATTGCAATTAAAATTAAAATAATGATGCTGATCAACATCAGTATCGAGACAAATAAGAGTAGATGGTGGATGCCTTGACGGCAGAAGACGATGAAGGACGTGGCTACCGGCGATACGCTTCGGGGAGGTGGTGAGCAACCTTTGATCCGGAGATTTCCGAATGGGGTAACCCAGTCCGAGTAATGTCGGGCTACTGAACGCTGAATCTATAGGTGTTCAGAGACAACCCAGGGAATTGAAACATCTTAGTACCTGGAGGAAAAGAAAAAAACAGCAGTACATTTTCCGTTTTCCAGCGATGAGCTTGTCCAAGTTTTTGTGACAAGTCTATTGCTGGCGAAGTGCACTGTATATTCCCTTAGTAGCGGCGAGCGAACCGGGAAGAGCCCAAACCTTAGAGAGCTTTTGTAAGAGCGACTGGAACGAAAGAACTAGAAGCTTTTATTTGACGGCTGTAGGGCCAATGCTTTTTAAGGGGTTGTGAAAAAGTGGCGATGACGCGCCTATAACGCACCAGACAGAGTAAGCAGCTTCGGCTGAATAACTTCCCTAGAAGAAAGCCCTGGAACGGGCTGCCAAAGAAGGTGATAGCCCTGTACTCAAAAGGGGTTATTGCTCTGTGGTCATTTATTTCAAGTACCACGAGGCTCGAGAAACCTTGTGGGAAGCAGGGTCGACTATGACCCAAGGCTAAATACTTCTGACGATCGATAGTGAACCAGTACCGTGAGGGAAAGGTGAAAAGCACCCCGATGAGGGGAATGAAATAGTATCTGAAACCATCTACTTACAAGGAGTCAGAGCCCCGCACCTATTTTGCTACCGAGAGCGGTAGAAAAAAGGTGAGGAAGCAACTACACGTCGGCGAAATGCCGGTGGCGCTGGCCCGAATAGGGCCGGGCGATTTGCCCGCGCGCCGCCCAGATTTTCGGCGGCAAAATAGGTGCGGGGTAATGGCGTTCCTATTGAAGAATGAGCCAACGAGTTTCTACGGTATCGCTCGTCTAAGCCCGTGTAGGGTGGAGGCATAGTGAAAGCGAGCGTGAATAGCGCGAATGCCGATGCATAGCATCGGGAAGCACGAATATCGAATCTTTAATCTCTAAACAATATCGAAGCACGAATGTTTCAAACAACAAACGCGTTTGGAATTTCGAATTTGTGATTTGTTTAGAGTTTAGGATTTTTCGCCCAAGGCGGATCAGCCTCTGGCTGAAGTATTTCGTATTTCCGCTGCTATGCAGCGGTCAGGCGGTATCGAGAAGACCCGAAGCCGGGTGACCTAGCCATGGCCAGGATGAACTCCCGCGAAAGCGGGAGGGAGGTCCGAACCCACGCGCCGTGCAACACGCGGGGATGAGTTGTGGCTAGCGGAGAAATTCCAATCGAACTCGGCGATAGCTGGTTCTCCCCGAAATAGCTTTTGGGCTAGCGTCGCGATGGCGTCCAGGGGTAGAGCACTGAATGAGAACCGGTGGCTTCGGCCTACGGTTTTCAACCAAACTCCGAATACTGGAAGTGCTATATCGCGATAGTCAGTCTATGGGGGCTAAGCTCCATCAGACAAAAGGGAAACAGCCCATGACCGGCAAATAAGGTCCCTAAATTTCTTCGTACCTGCGGGTACGAAGCCCCGTACCTTTCAGCCTTTGTGGTTGAAAAGATGGCGGGAGCGAGCAAGTGACATCACGTTACCCACAAGGGTCGCGTTCTGGGATTTGATACCCCGGGTAAAATGTCCGACCTCAGCTCCCGCCTCTCCTCCTCAAAGCATGAGGGTTGAAAGGTGCGGGGGGATTAAGTGTCAAAGGTGGTGTTATGATGATGACAACCAGGAGGTTGGCTTAGAAGCAGCCATCCTTTAAAGAAAGCGTAACAGCTCACTGGTCAAATTATCTCGCGCCGAAAATTTACCGGGGCTTAAATCCAGTACCGAATTTCCGGGTCCAGCCTCAGTTTTTTAGAATAATTTTTTGTATGCTTCAGAATTAGATTGTTCTTAAAAACTGGGGCTGGACGGTAGGGGAGCGTTCCAAACGCGCTGAAGGTGTACCCGTGAGGGACGCTGGAGTGTTTGGAAGTGAGAATGTTGGCATGAGTAGCAAAAAGACGGGTGAGAACCCCGTCCACCGTAAACCCAAGGTTTCCTGGGCAACGACAATCAACCCAGGGTTAGTCGGTCCTAAGGCGAGGCCGAAAGGCGTAGTCGATGGAAGAGCAGGTTAATATTCCTGCACTTGCTTTTGTGTAGAGCGTCGTGCGCTGTCTCAAAGTTTCCGCGTCATTTGGCTATTGGCGTGTCGCAAGGCGCAGGTGAAGCCGCAAGGTGGATCCGATGGAAGTGGCGAGAGGGCCTAGAAAAGCGACGTATCACTCGATGCATAGCATCGGGAAGCACGAATATCGAATCTCTAATCTCTAAACAATATCGAAGCACGAATGTTCCAAATAGCAAATGCGTTTGGGATTTCGAATTTGTGATTTGTTTAAAAATTCGCCTGCCTGCCGCAGGCAGGGATTTAGTATTTCGTATTTCCGCTGCTATGCAGCGTTGTGGCGAAAGTGAACCGTACCGGAAACCGACACAGGTGGGTGAGGCGAGTAGCCTCAGGTGTACGAGAGAACCCTCGTTCAGGAACTCGGCAAAAAAGCGGTCGTAACTTCGGAATAAGACCTTCCTTGTCGGGGCTGAAAGAAGAGGAAAATTAAGATGTGAGTGGCGCAATTGTGCTGCCGTGAATGGCTTAGAGGCGGTCGAACGAACCCGCGGAGCGGGGAAAGCCAAACGGTAGTGTGGGTCATGGAGACCCCCGCCACTCATCCCCCTTTCATCGGGAACTTTGTGCGCATCAAGCGCAAATCGTTCCCTCCTTCTTTCAGTCCCGATGAGGACGCAGCGACCGATCTCAAGTGACTGTTTACCAAAAACACAGGTCCCTGCTAAAGCGCAAGCTGATGTATAGGGGCTGATGCCTGGCCAGTGTCAGAACGTTAAGGCGAGAGGTCATCCTCCGCGCAAGCGGAGGGGCAGCCTTGAACCGAAGCGCTGACGAACGCCGGCGATAACTATAAGGACATTGTAGTTACAAAATCTAACTATGTGCGGGAAACTCTGCATAAGCATAAGCGTACTCGTCAATTTGTATTGGCAGTAAAAATCGTTTATGAGCATGTGTGCACATGCCACAGACAATCCGCAGGAAAGATTCTAAGTGTATGCAACTAGATACTACAACATGGTTGAAGACAATACCGCGAGATCAGGGATACTACTTCGCTGGTTTCGTTGATGGTGAAGGGAGCTTTAATGTATCGCTTTGCCGTCGTGATGACATGACGAGAGGGTGGAAAGTAACATTGACATTCAATGTTTCTCAACGCGAGAGTTATATTCTTGCAAAATTAAAACATCTTCTTGGTTGCGGTCGTCTTCAATACAGATACGATGGAGTTTGCTACTTCGTCGTCTCGAATCCTCGATCGATCATAGAGCGAGTTATACCCTTCTTCGAAACGTTTGGCTTTCTTTCGCAGACCAAGCAACGAAATTTTAGGATTTTTACCCAAATCACGAAAATCGTTGCCGATGGTAGGCATTTAAGGTCAGACGGTTTTGCAGAGGTGGTGCGGTTAAGAGAAAAGCTCAATGAAGGTCATGGCAGAAAGCGAAAATACACAATGCGGGACGTATTCCCGATTAGAAAATCCTCAGAGACCATACGTTAGACTCTCCGTGATTCACAGAGAGATGATATGGTCCGATCTGCATGGAGACATGCAGGCTCACAGTGAGCTTCTCGTAGCAAACGAGAATAACATCATAAATCGTCCTAAGGTAGCGAAATTCCTTGTCGGGTGAGTTCCGACCTGCACGAATGGCATAACAACTTGAGAACTGTCTTAACGAGGGACTCGGTGAAATTGCAAGAGGGGTGAAGATGCCCTTAACCCGTGGCTAGACGAAAAGACCCCGTGAAGCTTTACTACAGCTTGCTATTGAATTAGGGGTAAACCTGTTCAGCATAGGTGGGAGATCCGCCGCAAGGCGGATCAACAGTGAGATACCACCCTTGTTTGCTTTTAATCCTAACTTTGTACCTATCAGAGGTTAGAAGTCAGTAATCGGATATTGGAGGTTGGTTTTCCATCTTCTAATTTTCCATGTCAGATTTCCAGCCTCCGACAGGTACGAAGGACAGTAGCTGGTGGGTAGTTTAACTGGGGCGGTTGCCTGGATTTGTGATGTAATTCCGTTACGCTCCGATTTTATCGGAGATGCATCACAACGGGCGGTCTTGTAGTAATGCAAGACGCAAACTTGGCTATATGCTGGAAACTCTGGTGTATCCAGCCGTACTTTGGTATAATTGAACTGTTTATTTATTTTAAGATAAGCGGTTTTTGCGCCAAAGTGAAAATCGGTTTGGTGCAGACAACCAGCAGGGAAGAAAAAATTTATGGATCAAGAATATAAAGAGAACGAAGTCCCGAGAGAACTGAAATTGTCTCAAGAAGAATTCAAGAGGATTGGAGATATTTTGGCTCAAGTGAGGTCTGATCTGGAAAAGAGTCTCGCTCAATTGGGACCCAAAGATCCTGATAGGGAATGGATTGATAGAGAAATTCGATTTTTGCAGGAAGTTCTTGAAAGCAAATTCGAACGGCACCTTGGATCAGAGTAAATTTTTCCCCTCAACGACTACACGCCGAGTGTCCATACATAGATGTATGGATAGTGATATAGTCTGAACTGTATGGCGACATACAGAACCTAAAACCATTTGGTTTTAGGTCCTTAATAAAACGACATGAATACTCTTGAATTAAGAGAGTATAAAGAAGGTCTGAAGTTAACAAAGATACAGCAAGAGGTTTTAGTTGGCACTTTGTTGGGCGACAGTCATTTGTCGAACCATAAAACAGGTGTTAATTTTAGACTTATGATCCAACACGGTTTAAGCCAGCGAGCTTATACTGATTGGCTATATTCCGTGTTTCAACCTTGGGTTTTGACTCCTCCAAAAGTTAAAGATCAGGTTGTTAATGGTAAGCTGTATAAAAAGTATTGGTTTAACACCATAAGCCATATAAGGTTGCGCTTTTTCGCCCAGCAATTTTATTGCTGTGGCCAGAAGACGGTTCCGAAGCTTATCCATCGGTGGTTAACTCCATTGGGATTAGCCGTATGGTTTATGGATGACGGTTCGATTAAGTCAAATCATCATCGGGCATTAATTATCAATACACAGTGCTATTCTGATCCTGATCTGCATCGATTACAGAAAACACTTCTAGGGAAGTTTGGAATTGCCACTTCATTGCGCAAGCAAAAAGAAGGCAAGCAAATCTATATACTTTCTTCATCGGTGCAAGAATTTGTTAACATTATCAGACCATACATTATTCCAGAGATGGAATATAAACTTGGAAAATTAAGGTAACAAAATTGTCCAAAAAGTAACGAAGGCGTTTACAAAGGTTGGCTAGTTCCGGATGGAAACCGGAATGATAGGGTAAAGCCACAAGCCAGCCTTACTGCAACTCCTACAAGAGAAGCAGTCGCGAAAGCGGAACTTAGTGATCCGACGATCCAATGTAGGATGGTCGAAGCTCAACGGATAAAAGCTACTCCGGGGATAACAGGCTAGTCTGGTCCAAGAGTCCACATCGACGACCAGGTTCGGCACCTCGATGTCGGCCCGTCGCATCCTGGGGGTGAAGAAGCTCCCAAGGGTTTGGCTGTTCGCCAATTAAAGCGGCACGCGAGCTGGGTTCAGAACGTCGTGAGACAGTTCGGTCTCCTATCTGCCACGGGCGTCAAGAAACTTGAGAAGGCTCTTTAGTAGTACGAGAGGACCCTAAAGGATGAACCTCTGGTGTGCCAGTTGTCCTGCCAAGGGCATCGCTGGGTAGCCAAGTTCAGTTAGGATAAACGCTGAAAGCATCTAAGCGTGAAGCCGTCTTCAAGATTAGGTTTCGTTAAGATCCCTCAGAGACTATGAGGTTGATAGGCGCTACGTGTAAGATCCGTAAGGATTTTAGCGAAGGCGTACTAATAGATCGAAGTCTCGATACTGATGCTGGTTTACCCCGCTCCATTCTTATTTAATGATTAACAATAATGGAAGCGGTAGCCGCGAGGCGGCTTCGCCGTCCCAATCGATGAATAAGTAAATTTATTGATGGGAATGGTGCGGGGAAAGCATCATCAGATATTGGTTGCAAAAATTTTGCTCTTATCGTTTTGTGCCCCGCACCTTTTCTAGTGATGATTTTCAATAATAATTAGTAGTGAGCCAAGAGGCGGTTTCGCTTTCTTGTGCTGCAGTATTTGTTGGATCGTCAATGGAAAAGGTGCGGGGTGTGCCTCAATAATTTTAAACAAGCGTATAGTCTTGGTGACTTAAACGTGGTGGTCACCTCGCACCAATCCGCCCGAGGCGGATGGTACGGGGCAAGCACCTGATCCTCCGCCTTCGCTGAAGCTTCGGCGGACAGGCATTCCGAACTCAGCCGTTTCAGCTCAAAGCTGATCCGCCTCGGGCGGAAAGCCCGCCAGCGCCAACCCGCCTGCCAAAGTTGCCATCTATGGTTGGATATAGAGTCCTCGTGCTTCAAGCGAAAGGGCCACACCTGATCCCATTCCGAACTCAGCCGTTAAGCCTTTCAGCGCCGATGATACTCCATCAGGGGGAAAGTAGGCCAGCGCGAGGACCTTGTATCCCACTCGGCAACGGCGGGCAGGTGATACTTCATCAGGGGAAAGCGTAGCGAGGTCAATTGACCGAGCGAAGCCCCGCATTGTCTGAAAGACTAGTGCGCGGGTAGGCCAGCGCGAGGACGGTGTGCTCGTTTTTGGTATAAAAAATTCCGCTCAATAGAGGATCTTATTGAGCGGAGCATTCCGATACTGTGGCCCGAATTCGTGTATTACCGGCGAAGCAGCGTAACGAATAGTCGCATCTTTTTTGCTTGCTCGCCGATATCTTTCGCGGACTCCCTTATTGAGGCCGAAGGCGCCCGTGAGAACACTCGTCTTTCTACCAAGAGATGTGCGAGTTCACTTTGACAGAGCATGAGCGCCGGTTGCTTTTCTCCGCGGCAGAGTGATGATATGGCGTTCTCGTACTTCGCTAGTTCCTCCTTGGCGTTCAGCCTACTTATTCTGTCAGATTCAATGGCGAATGCCACTACCCGATGGAAGTCCTGGCGATCGAGGAATCTGTTCTCGACTACCTCCAGCCACTCTTTTACCATTGCGGCCGAACTTAAAGCAGCGGTGGTTGAGATAGGATTACGCTCCGCGCGTTTTTGCCATTCAACCCTCTGCTCTGCTAACCAGATAATGACATCCGTATATCGGTCTATGGTTATAGTGTTTTTCTTTGCCATCGTTCCCTCCCCAGGCTTCTTAAGAAATTTTCTTTTTTGTCAATCGACTTCTTACTCGCAGGGATAGTAGACCATCACCAGAATTTTGTCAAGGGGGAATTTTGAGGAGTTTCGAGGAGATGAATGTGCCGACTGCGCCCTGCAATGTCCCGCAGCGTGGGACGAAGCAGGGTGATACTCCGTCAGGGGGAAAGTAGGCCAGCGCCAGAATTTTACAGCTCATTTTTCATTTTAGTTTAGTAGGTCGCAGGACCATAGGTTTGTTTTTTGACGAAAAGATAAGGGTCACTGGTATTTCAGCGACCCTTATTGGTAAACGGTTACTTTAGTAGGGGGTGTTTAGTAACCACCCAGGATCCACTTTAGAAGACAGCCACACCAAGGTCTCTTGGGGTCGGGTGGTGGGACCATGCGCCTGAAGCGTTCGCGCAGCTCGCGCGTTGTTGCCTCGTCGGTCGTGTAGACCACAATGCCGTTTATTGTGACTTGGTGGAGCGGCAGAGGTTTGTCGCCGTCCCTGATATAAATGACGTCGTCTAACGCTCGACGCTCTGCCGTAACCTCATCTGTCATGCTTTCTTTTGTTACCATTTCGTCCTCCTTGCGATTGTTGGTTTTTGCCTTCTATGTTTGGGGTCAGTTGCCTCCTTTGTAACCCTTCGGCTGCTGCTCGGTTGAGGATTATAAGCTGGGCTGGAGTCAAATACGGAGGGTCTGTTTCTACTTGGTCTGTATTCCTGATCCAAGGCGTTTGGCTAGCATCTCCTCCATTATGCTTGGCGTAGTTGCGTTTTGCCCTGCCGCTATACACTCGAATTCGCCTTCTTTTCATCAATCCCCCTTGCGGTATCTTCTTTGCCATGCCATCGCGGTTTGTTCTGAACCCATATTTCATTCAGTCGGCCCATGCGTTCGCAGGGGCGGCGTTTCGCCAAAACAAATCACTTTCTCCACGACCTCTGGTTTGAAAGTGAGCAGGTTAATGGCGCTACGTCCTTTTTCTATCGCCTCCATGATTCCGCACATGACACGGCGTATGGTCAGCCCCGAAATGGCTTTACGGGTGGCGGTAAGCAAAACCATGAGGTCAGACAAGAGCGGAACAAGTTTGCTCCCGAACTGAATGATTTCAATTGTCAAAGGAGCAGTAGCGGCATTTGAGGTTCGTAGTGCATCCCTTGAATGTATGGCCTCCCTTTGCAACACTGTGATCCCTCTTAGCAGTTCCTCCATCAATTGCCAAGCTTCTTTTTTTGATTGTTCCATTGTCCCTCCCAATGGGTATTGGTTTATATGATAACATTACTATACCGCAGGACAGTGTCAATGGCTTTAATTATTTGCTACTATAGGAGCAATATGAAAAGTAATGAAGGAGTAACTAGAACCGGTATTGTGATCCTTGCCGCCGGAAGGGGCGCGCGGATGAACCATGCTATTCCCAAAGTCCTTGTGTTGGTTGGCGGGGTACCCATGATTCTACGCGCGCTATCTGCCGCGGAAGCGGCGAATTTTAAAACTAAACCCGTTGTTGTAGTGGGTTACAAAAAAGAGTTGGTAAAAAAAATCGTTGGCGCGAGAGCGCGCTATGCTTGGCAATGCCGCCAGCTTGGTACTGGTCACGCCGTAGCCGCGACCAAGTCATTACTGTATAAAAAAGTTGGTCAAGTGATTGTAATTTATGGCGATCATCCTTTTACCTCGGCGAATCTTTTGCGCCGCCTTGCCTCATTACAGGAGAGAACCAGGGCGGTCGTGGCGATGACTACCGTGGTTGTGCCAAACTTTCTTGGGCCCCGGCGCATTTTTCTGCGTTATGGTCACATTGTGCGCGATCCGCGAGGTCGTTTTGTTAAACGTTGTGTTGAATACAAAGACGCTACGGCGCGCGAGCGGGCCATTCGCGAAGTCAACTCCGGGCACTATTGCTTTGAGGCTAAGTGGCTTTGGCAAAGCTTGCCAAAACTCAAGCGTAAGAATTTTAAAAATGAATACTATCTTACTGATCTAATAGGTTTGGCTGTGGCCGAAGGCCGGCGCGTGGCGCCATTGGCACTTAAAAATTGGCACGAGGGGTTGGGGGTGAATACGATGGAAGAAGTTAAAATTGCCGAGGGAGTCGCTACAAAAAATCTAAAATCTAAAAGTTATGAGTTATAAGTTTTGCGTTTTCAGTTCATGCTATGCATGATGAATACATCGTAGATCTCCACATCCACTCCAAATTTTCGCGGGCGTGCTCGCGTGATTTAGTGCTGCCAAAAATCGCCGAGACAGCCGCCTTGAAGGGCATACATCTTGTGGGAACAGGGGATTTCACTCATCCGGAGTGGTTTCAGATGATGAAGAATGAACTACAGCAAAATGACCTCGGCTTTTATGAAGTTAAAAATGTTAAAACATTCAGACCGGTTGAGTTCGTGCCAACCGCCGAAATATCCTGCATTTACAGCAAAAACGGGGCTGTCCGGCGGTTGCATCTCTTGGTTGTTGCTCCCACTTTTGAAATCGTTGAAAAGATAAATAGACGCTTGGAAGCTATCGGCAACATTCATTCTGATGGTCGGCCGATTTTAGGGCTAGACGCCAAAGAACTTTTAAAAATTATGCTAGATGTTTCAGATGAGTGCTTGATGATACCGGCCCATGCCTGGACACCATGGTTTTCTATTTTTGGTTCTAAATCTGGTTTTGACAGCATAGAAGAATGCTTTGAAGAGTTGGCATCGCATATTACCTCAATTGAAACAGGACTTTCTTCGGACCCGCCGATGAATTGGCGTTTATCCAAATTGGACAATATCACTTTAGTTTCTAATTCTGACGCGCACTCGCTTGATAATCTGGGCCGTGAAGCAAATGTTTTTAAGCGCGGAGAAGGTATGATTTATCAGCGGCTCATTAATATTTTGCGTGGTCAAAATAAAGACGATTTTCTCTATACCATTGAATTTTATCCTGAAGAAGGAAAATATCATTTTGATGGGCATGCCGTGTGCGGTGTCCGCCTGACCCCGGAAGAAACAGAACGATATGGGGGCAGATGTCCAAAATGTCAAAAGCTTGCGACAGTGGGTGTCTTGAATCGCGTAAACGAATTGGCCGATCAATCAGGGAATGATAAAATATCTGGGCGTACTTCTTTCAAAAGCATCGTACCCTTGCGGGAAATTCTGGCCGAAGTGCTAAATGTTGGTAAACACACAAAAAGTGTTGATGCTGTTTATAGGTCATTGGTGCCGCGCCTGGGCAGCGAGTTTGATGTATTAATTTACGCCTCAATAGCTGACATTGCGGCGGTTGGCTCCAAAGAAATCGCCCTAGCGGTTGAAAAAATGCGCGAGCGTGATATAGAAGTTGTGCCGGGCTATGACGGTGTTTTTGGCACAGTTCATATTTTTAAAGAAGGCGAGCGCCATTTAATGAAGCAGGACACTCTTTTTGGTTAAACAGCACACTGCCCGTTCAATGAACGGGCGGTGTGCTTTTAGAAAATCAATCTAAAAATTATCGGCGACCTCTTTTCGCCTTCTTCGCCTTTGCCTTTGCTTTTGGTCTTTTCCTTGCCATGCTGCTCACCCCCTTCCTTAAGTCGCTTGTGTCATGATTGGACACGCGATGATGCTGATGCGAACTTTTTAGATTATATTATTTTTTACTCCAAATCAGCACTTGATCTGATAAACAATGAATTTAAATACATTATACAACAAAAAAGAATGATCAGCAATAGTTTTTTAAAATTTTTTCGTTACCAAATGAATCTTCAAAAGTTGTCCTACATCAATGGTGGACCAGATGGGACTTGAACCCATGACCTCCCGGATGCAAACCGGGTGCTCTAGCCAACTGAGCTACTGGCCCGTAGATTTTGGTGCGGGGTGAACAAACGGGATGCTTTGTCAATTTTACGAACTCAAAATTTTTTATCTTGATGGCGGTGTAGGTGGCGTAAAACCGCTAAATAAGCCGCCAAATAGCCATAAAATTACTGGACCCAAAAGACCAGTCAGCATCATTAATCCAATGACGACAAGAAGTATTCCAAAAAGTTTGTAGCTCAACCGAGAACCGCCGTAGAATGGAATCCATTGTTCAGCCCAATCTACTGATCCAAAAAATGAAAAAATTGGTTCTGTGTAGATCACAATGCCGGCGCCGGCGGCAGTGATGATAAGACCCCAAAGGATTCTTGACATAAGCTGTGGATAACTTTTAACAAAAAAATTAATTTAAGCGACGGGAGCTAACGTTAATGATATAAGAAGTTCACAAGAATCGGAAGAGCTAGCGCGATTGGTATTCTTGTGCCCGCATTTCTCACAACGGTGGTAAATAAGGTATTCGTCCTTAATATACCTCACCGCCATTGGCTCCATTAAGCCCCGGCAAGAGGCCTGTCGGTCGCCCGGGGTTAAATCCACATGCTTGCTCCATAAGCATTTTGGGCAGTGGTTAGTATACCCATTGCCATTAACCGCCGTTTGGCAATGTTCACAGGTAAAAGATTCAAGGCGGCGAACAAAGGACATAAGCTTTCGTATTTATACATTATTTAATAATAAGGTACAATGATATATATGACTGAAAGCAAAGAGTTAAACGAGCCACATATTTTCAATACTCACGATGCCAGACTTAGGGCTCATTTTGAGAAGTATGACGGAGAAACCAGTTTTGAGAACGGGGAGCCGGAATTTGATGAAGTGCGCTTGGAAATAGCGGCGCATTATGGAGTACCCTTGCCCGAAGAAAGTGATGGGCCAGATGAAAAAACGAAGGGACATATTTTTATAGTTGATAATAAGTTGGTTGAAAATCAACGCCATCACCGCGCGTTTTGTGTCGTGAGAAGACGAGAAGGAGAGAAGCAGGATGCGTGGTATATTGACGGGCGATTAGCCCATGTCGCGCTATTGGGACGACTCTATAATTATTATAAAGTTCCTAACGATGAACACAATGAAGTGTGTTTAGGATTCCTTGACAATGAGGGGTTTTCGGATATTGAAGAAATACAGAAAAAAGCGAGAGTACAAAATAGTCCAATAACTTGGTTCATTCGCGAAACCGTAACTCCATCATAGACAAGTCATTTGATCTACGTAACACGCAGATATAGTATTATAACGTCTTTCAAAGAATGTATATCAACGGGAGCCTGTCGGGGCTCCCGTTTTTTGGCAAGAGTCGTAAGTCTGCCCTTTTGTCACTGTAAGTGTTCTCCTTCTTGGTTTGTGAGCGAGCTTGTGGCAACAACGGACCCGCCGGGTTTGTGTCGGTGGCCGCAACTTGGGCACCCCCAGTGAAAGTAGCCCAAATGCTTAAGCGTCATCCTGTCGGCCTCACAGTTGGCGCAAGACCGTGGCCGTGTCGCTTCTGTCACTGCATTTAAATCACTCATGCTCCCCTCCTTCTACTGATTCATTTGACCATCATTTAGTTTGCAAAGTTCTTCCTCCTTATTGTAATTAAGCGTATTCCTTTTGCTATCTTCCAGTCAAGAGAGGCAATGTCATGCTCGGTAGTAAACCCCGTTAGAGAACTCGCACGGGGCATTGCACCCCGTGCTCGTACGGAGTGCAATTCTCTAACGGGGTAAAATGTATCTCTCCATTTAAATGGAGTAAAAAAGCAAGAAATGTTAAAATTGGCATATGTTGTGGCTTCCATTCGCGCTGTTTAGCGCTATCGTGCTTGCTTCTAGGCGAGTTTATGAAAAGAATTTAACCAATGCTTTTGGCAATTTCTCAATAGGTTTTATTATTCAAGCTTTTTCTTTGTTGCCAACGCTCGCGCTTTTTTTATTTCTGCCACTGCCCGATAACATCCTAACTCTTCCGTGGAAATTCTGGTGGCCATTGCTTATTATTTGGTTTATCTTATATCCGATTCAAACTTATTTTTTATATCGGGCCTTGCGTGAAGGTGAATTGTCGGAAACCACTCCGATTATGGCGCTTTTGCCAGTTTTTAATATAGTTTCCTCGTACTTAATTATTGGAGAATTACCTACATTTCTTGGTAGTATCGGGATTATTTCAGTGGTTTTTGGCACTTATCTTCTCTTAAAGAATCCGCGGTATACCACATCCAATAAGTACAGCAAAGGGGTGATTTATATGATTATTGCCACAGCCTGCATCGCCATTGGCTCAACTCTTGATAAAGTATCAATCAGTGTTTCCACCCCGGTTTTTTATAGTTTTATGAATACTCTTGGTGCGGCGATTATTTTCTTGTTTCTAGTTTATGCGTATAAACAAAATGAAGGGTTGGAAAAAATTAGAAATATGTTTTTACTTTTTTCATTGCTCGGTATTTTTCAAGCGTTAGCGTTTACTTCGAGTATGTTTGCTTTCTCTTACGGGCCGACTTCATATGTTCTGGCTGTGCGTTCAGGTAGTTTCTTGATGGCCTCGGCCATGGGGATTTTCTTTTTTAAGGAGGTTCTGTCGCCCCAAAAAATTATTTCCTATGTTTTATTTGTCGTGGGGATTGTTTTGATTACTGTTGGGTAGCAATACAGTTTTGTTAATAATAAATTCATAATTAAGGAAGAAGGCCTGGGGCGCGAAGCTCCAGGCCTTCCTTCGTTCTGCCTTCCGGCTCGCTTACGCACCGCCCCCTACCGTCCGGTGTGGGCCGTCGGACGACTACTTCGTCGGCAGATGGGCATTGCGGCGAGCGAGGTCGATGAGCCCTTCCGCCCCGGTCGGTTCACGACACCATGCTTCCTCCTCGTCGGGGGTCAATGGCCGCATCATCTCCTCATACGACTGGCCTCTCTTTACTGCGGTGTGGTCACACATCGCGCGACCGCACACTGGACATAGTGATGGCATGGCTGTCCTCCTTTTTTGTTGGGAAGGAATGACTCGCGGTAAACGCGGCCTCTCCTTCACGTTGTATTTCTAGCTACCCCTATAGATAGAGCACAACGAAGCCTCGAGCGAGCTGACGAGCATGCTCATCTTCGGCAATGGCGTACTCAAAACCGGCGGCATCACAAGTCAGTCGCGCCACTCGTAGACCATCCACGTACATAGCCGCAGGTAAGATGGCTGGGTACACTTCATTGGCGACCCCCGCTACTGTGCTCAGGGCGACATGGATTTGCTCGCCAGTTGTTTTCAGTTTGTAGAAGAAACCGACTCGTTGGTTGAGGCCGTGATCGCCCGAGAGACCGCAACCCGACGCTATGAAGTTATTGAGAAGATTTGCAAGGGCTTGTGCCCTTTCAGCCATCGTTATCATGATTTTCCTCCTCTCTGGGGTTAGGGTTGTTTTGGTCAAATCGATTGTTATTCAGTAGCCGAGGCGGACGCCTCGAAAGAGCGCTTTTTGGAGCGCTCGCCTCGGCTACCCTGTTGTCAAAGAGCAGTGAATAGTAGATCAAAGTCAGAAAAAAGTCAATACAAGGCGCTTATTCGGGCGCTTGCTAAAATGTATTGGTCTTAACTAATTTATAGACTTTTACTAGTTTTTTCTTAGTGGACATGAAGGGCTCGAATCCCCTAACCTTCTCGGCTTGGCCCGTTAGAGTTAATTGGACGGTGCCCCGCCACAGCGGGGCGACCTTCTCGGTATAAACGAGACGCTCCCCGCCCGACTGAACGACGTCAGTCGTTCGGGCGGCCAGCCCGACAGCGTCATTCTGGCGGGGTAACTTCACCCCGTACCTTTTGATGGGCAATGAGGGATTTGAACCCCCGACCTCTTCGGTGTAAACGAAGCGCTCTAACCATCTGAGCTAATTGCCCTCAGTAAAAGGTGCGGGGCAAGATTGCCTTTAACTATCTTTGTATACCGATTTTTTGCGGGATTGTCCAGTATATCCCCACTGTTCGGTCGGCATGGTACAATAAGCCATATTCTATATGGGTCGCCATGAGCTTTTTCTAAAGGTCTTTGCCGCGTTTGTTGTGGGGCTTGTGTTCATTGGTTTTGCGGCGGTCCTGTGGCCGACAAACGGCAGAGTTTCACTGCCGCCTCTGCTCGCGGCGATCATTAAAGGCGTGGATAATCCAGCGCCAACAGTCGCTCAACAACCTCTCCCGCCCTATGTTCCGCCTAGCGAAATTAAAGCAGTTTACGCCACGTCTAACACGGCCTTATTGCCAAAGCGTATGGATGGTCTAAAAAAATTAATTGATGAGACTGAGCTTAATGCCATTGTAATTAATGTAAATGATAGTAATAAAAATATAGTGTCGCGTCCTGAACTGGTGGAGTTGGTCAAAACGTTAAATGCGAACAACATTCATACTATCGCCCGCATTGTCGTTTTTCAAAATGAAGCGTTGGTATCAGAGCATCCGGAGCTTGCTTTGAAAACTAAAAATGGCAATATCTGGCGCGATGGGGGCGGTCATCGCTGGGTTGATCCATCAAGTGAGGAAGTATGGAAGAAAATTTTGAACATATCCGAGCAAGCCGTCGCCACCGGTTTTCGTGAACTTAATTATGATTACATTCGTTTCCCTTCCGACGGAGCGGTATCTAGCGCAGTCTATCCGCATTGGGATAAAACTAAACCAAAAGACGAGGTTATAAATTCTTTTGCTAAGTACTTGCGGCAAAATCTCAAATCGCGCCATCTGGATCTGATTTTGTCCGTTGATATTTTTGCGCACAGTATTTTGGTTGAGGACGACACGCACATTGGACAAAAGTTTCTAGATATCGTTGATTATTTTGACGCCACCGCGCCGATGGTTTATCCGTCGCATTATCGCGCGGGAAATTTTGGCTTTAAGAATCCGGCGGCCAATCCTTACGGCGTGGTTTTTGGCACCATGGATAAAGCCAAGAAAAAGTTAGAGGCCGCTGGTAAGCCAAAAATAATTTTGCGGCCATGGCTTCAGGATTTTAATATGGGCGCCATTTATACCGCTGCAATGGTGAAAGAAGAAATGAGGGCTGTTAAAGAAGCAGGTTTTGCATCCGGCTGGATGCTTTGGAATCCTCATAATGTTTATACTAAAAAGGCGCTGGCTCAAGAAGAGTAAATTTGTGAAACGTCGTAACACTAATTCCGAGTCACTGCACGAGTTGCCCATGGCAGATAGCGGTTTCCCGCCGCGACAAAATGACGCAGAAGGGAAGTCGTTTGAACCCTTTGATCCTGAAAGATACCCGATTAGCGTGATTAATGCGCTTCTTGATGATTTAGGGTGGGCGAATGACGATGAGGGGGAATTTCTGACGCGCACGGAAAGAACAAGGCTGGAACATCTACGCGATACCCCAGCCGTTGACGCGACAGCTCAAGCAGTACAACGCGAAGCAGCTGATAAACTCAAGCATTATGAACGAAATACGCGGCGAGTAAACACACTTAATAAAGTGCTCACTACCACCGTCGCAATCGCAGAAACTCACGCCGGGGCGGGTATTGATGCTGATTATTATCTTCAGGAAGCTTTGCGTTTCAGGGAACTAATAATAAATAGTACCGGTCAGAATAGCGACAAGCAAGTTCCCATGGATAGATCCATCCCTTTAGGGGTGCGTCATTTGCTTATTGCTCTAAAGCGCGACCTTAGCACCCACTATATACACGATATGGAAGATAATGTAAACTTATAGCAATATGACGTGGCAATATTTCAATTCTCCAATGATGTCGTCGTTAGTGGGGCCATTCGGTTTTTTCTTTTGGCCGCTGTTGGTTTGGTCATTGGTCTGGAAGGGCATGGCTTTGTGGCACGCCGCTAGAAAAGGAGAAACCTACTGGTTTGTGGCTTTACTGATTGTCAACACCGCCGGCATTTTAGAAATTCTCTACCTTTATGTATTTGGCGGCAAAAAAGCACTATCTTCGCCAGGAGCTATAACTTCTACATCTCCAAAGATGTAGCGAATTGTCAGAATTATCATTAGTCAAATATCGTTTTCAATTTGTCGTATGGTGCCTTTGGGCACTTTTTTTGTTATAATTTAGCAGTTAGTATATTTTTGCACACTCATTATGCTTTGGCTCGTGGTCGTTCTCGCTGGCCATTTAAGCAATGCCGGCGCTTTCGTTATAGATAAAATTCTTTTGCAAAAAATAATGCGTCACCCGACGGTGTACGTTTTTTATATCGGCGCGCTGGGTATTTTTGCCTTTGTGCTTTTGCCCTTTGGAAATTTCATTTGGCCGCCAGTGCCTGTGATTGTGCAGAGTGCTCTTTCCGGTTTTACTTTTATGGCCGCCTTGTTGTGTTTTTTTATGGCTCTTAAGAAAAGCGAAACCACTAGAGTCGTGCCGTTTTTTGGCGCTCTCATTCCAATATGGACATTAATTTTTGCCACGGTTTTTTTAGGAGAATGGTTAAATGGGCGTGAATGGTATGGCATCGCGCTTCTGGTTGTCGGCGCCATACTGATTTCATATGAGTCATCACTCGCTCCCACAGCGATAACCGGGGCTTTGGCCGCGCTCATTATTTTCGCCGCCGGTTTATTCGCTTTTTCCTCAACAATGCTTAAGGCGGTTTTTAATAGCACCGAATTTATTAACGGGTTTTTATGGACGCGATTATTCGCTTTTCTGTCGGTCCTGCCGCTTCTGCTTTTGCCCTCCACCAGAGCGGTGGTGCTTAATATGGGGGCGGGTAGTGGTACCGAGCGTCCAACTCCATTATTTTTTGTCGGGCAATCTCTGGGAGCTTTAGGATTTGTGCTGTTGGCCTGGGGAACCCAGCTAGCCCCGCGCGTCACAATAGTTAATGCTTTGCAAGGAATTCAGTATGCTTTTCTTTTTATATTAATTACTATTCTTTCATATTTAGCGCCGCGATTAATTAAAGAGTCGCTGTCTGCCCGCATCCTAATTCAAAAGACCTTAGCCATTATTATTTTGGCTGGAGGACTAGTGCTCGTGGCGTAGGTTTTATGGAAAGCAGGAAGGTTAATATGAGTACAATTCTTATAATCATAGCTGCTTTTTTGTTGGCGCTTGTATTTTGGTTATTTTATCTTGGTCGTCCGGCCCCTATTATTGACCAAGTGTATGGTGTCAGTTTTTCCAGTAAACAAGCAAGGGCGCTGCAATTAAATAGCGAAGAAGCGTATTTAGCTATCCTTGATGATTTAGAGGTAAAGAGCGTAAGGCTGGCCGCCTATTGGGATATTATTGAGACGTCACCCGGTCAGTTTGATTTTTCCGAGCTTGATTGGCAGATTGATGAAGCCGGAAGGCGAAATGTTACTGCGCTCTTGGCTGTCGGTCGCAAGCTTCCACGCTGGCCCGAATGTTTTATGCCTGATTGGGCGCGCGATTTGGCGCCGCCCCAGCAAAATAAACACTTATTGCAAATGTTACGGGTGGTGATTGAGCGGTATCGTCATCGTGAAGCAGTAGTCGCTTGGCAGCTTGAAAATGAACCCTTTGTTGGATGGTTTGGGCAGTGCCCAAAACTGGATCGGACATTACTTCAGGAAGAACTTAATTTGGTACGCAGCTTAAGTCCCAAGCCCGTGGTGATTACTGACTCGGGAGAGCTTTCAACTTGGCGCCGCACCGCGCGATTTGCCGATCGTTTTGGCACAACCATGTACCGAGTTACCTGGAACCCTTACTATGGCTATGGGTTCTATCCTCTGCCAGCCAGTCTTTACCGTTTAAAGGCGCGTTTGTGGGGACTCAATCCATCAGATGTAAGCATTACCGAGCTGCAAGCCGAACCATGGCCGCCCGGGAAGCCACTTGTGGAAGTTTCGCTAGATGAGCAATTTAGGTCAATGGACTTTGATCGTTTTCAAAAAAACATCACTTTTGCCCGCGCCACTGGCTTTGGCGAGGTATATTTGTGGGGCGCGGAGTGGTGGTATTGGATGAAAACAACGCAGAACCATCCAGAATTTTGGGAAGAGGCGAAGAAATTATTTGAGCCGTAAGTTTACCCCGTACCGACCGCGCCCCGCCACGGCGGGGGATCTGGTGCGGGGCTATAAGCCTTAAGATTGAGCAGTTCAGTAATTTTATTACTCATGTTTTGAGTGTTTAATATATATATACAAAATTTGACGGTCGTCAAATTTTGTATATATGCTGAATATGTCAAAAATTGATGTTGGTGGGTGTATACATTGGATGGGGCATTTTTTTGTTTTGTGCTATAATATACGCACATTCAAATTCCCTGTATTCAATATTCTATATTCCATATTCTTCATGCTATGCTCTACTTGGGCGCTGACCATCGCGGCTTTGCTTTAAAAGAATCCCTTAAGCGTTATTTAGCAAAGCAAGGTGTGGCCTTTGAAGATTTGGGAGCAGCGAGTTTAGTGCCAGGGGATGATTACGTTGATTATGGTTTGGCCGTAGCCAAGGCGGTTGCCAATGACCCAGAGGCGCATAAAGGGGTGCTAATTTGCGGTTCGGGCATTGGTATGTCCATTGTTGCCAACAAAATAAAAGGAGCGCGAGCAGCTTTAGTGACAGAGCTTCGACAAGCTGTGGCCGCGCGTACTGACGATGACTCTAATGTGCTTGTTTTGGAAGCAGATGCCACTACGCCAGATCGCGGCATAGAGATAGCGGAGAAATGGCTGAACACTTCTTTTAGTGGAGCAGAGAGTCACCAGCGTCGGCTTGATAAGATTAAAGAACTTGAAGAGGGAAGTTTCTGCTAGCCCGTTGGTGCAATCTCTAATATCTAATTCCTAATCTCTAAACAATATCTAAGCCCGAAATCCCAATGTTTCAAACTGTTGATATTTGTGATTTAGATATTGTGATTTGTTTAGAAATTAGATATTAGGATTTAATATTTACATGTAGTTATGGAAATCATCCCAAGCATCCTCACAAATTCAAAAGATGAATTAGCTTCAAGGCTGGAGTTAATTCGCGATCTTGATATGACCATTCAGCTTGATTTCATGGATGGCCAGTTTGTGGTTTCGCGCTCTCTTTTGCCGGCGGAATTACCCAAAGAGCTCGCGCGACTTTCTTGGGAGGCGCACTTAATGGTTCAAAACCCGATTGTTTGGAGTCAGACTCTTTATTTGTTGGGAGTCAAAAGAGTCTATTGGCATGTTGAAGCATTGTCGTCAGAAATGGTCATTCCTCATCATTTGTCTCATATAGAACACGGTCTCGCTCTAAGGTTAGAGACTCCTATTGTGGCGCTTGAACCGTTTATTACAATGATCCAATCAGTGCTTTTATTAAGCATTACTAATCCGGGTTATCAGGGCGAACCGTTTCAGGAGTCGGTTTATGATAAAATTAAAGAGTTAAAACGCAATCATCCGCATATTAAAGTTATGGTTGACGGCGGGGTTAATTTGGAGCACCTGAAAATTTTAGAGAAACTCGGCGTTGATCGGGTGGCCGTGGGCTCGTCTTTTTGGAAATTCGGCGACCCCAGGACGGTGCTCGCGGCGTTTAGACAGGCGACATTATGAGCCTTAGAGCCATAATCGTTCGGACTCCGTCCGAACTAGCTATAAGCCATAAAGCTTTATGGCTAGTGAGCGTAGCGAACGACTACGGCTTACGGCTTTAATGCTTTCACTATGGTTCATCTTCACGATAAAAAGATAAAATTTCTGGAAGAGAAGGCTAACAAGGTTCGTCGCTCTATTATTGAGATGTTAGTGGCCGCGGGCTCGGGGCACACCGCCGGGCCTTTGGGTATGGCCGATGTTTTTACGGCTTTTTATTTTCATATTTTGAATCACAATCCTAAAAAGCCGCTATGGGAAGAGCGCGATAGGCTGATTCTCTCTAATGGCCACATTTGCCCAGTGCAATACGCGACTATGGCCCATGCCGGTTATTTTCCGGTTAAAGAACTTTTAACCTTGCGGAAATTCGGCACGCGTCTGCAAGGCCATCCGCATCGGGGATCTTTGCCGGGCATTGAAACAACTTCTGGACCACTGGGCTCTGGTTTGGGGCAAGCCGCGGGCATTGCCTACGGCGCGCGGATGGATGGCAAAAAATTCCGCACCTATTGTTTAATGTCAGATGGTGAGCACGATACCGGAATTATTTGGGAAGGCGTGATGTTTGCTGGGAAATACAAACTTAATAATCTTACGGGAGTAATTGACAGGAATAACATTCAGATTGACGGCGTTACTGAAGATATTATGCCTCTAGAACCACTGAAAGAAAAATATGAATCTTTTAATTGGCACGTTTTGGAAGTGAGTGGGCATGATTTTGAGCAGATTGTCGGTGCGGTTGAAGAAGCCAAAGCGATCTACGAAAAGCCGACGTTGATTATCGCTCATACCATTCCCGGCAAAGGCGTGCCCGAAATTGAATTTGATTACAAATGGCACGGCATTCCGCCGAACAAGGAGCAGGCCAAGCAGTTCCTTCACGAGCTTCGGACATTGGGAGGAAAGATAAAAAGTGAGCATGAGTAGTATGGCGTCGCTTCAATATCGTTCAGTCAGTCAGTGGATTTTTGGTCTAATTGTCGCTACCTTTTCGGCCATAGTGATTTTTTTTGCCACCAGCCGTATTTTAGGTATTGTGCTTCCGAGACCGAAGGCGGGTTTTGTTGGCGAGGGCAATTTTTTCTTTGCGGCAAAGATTCTTGAGTACAGCGCCCTTATTACAGTATGCATACTTTGTTTCATTGCTGCGTTTTTGTTTTTCTTTTTACGTAAACAAAATTCAGCTTTTGTTTACGGTTTTATGTCGCTAAGCATTCTGTTGAGCGGTGGTTTACTAGTGCTGTATTTGATCTGACTAACATTGTATGTCTTGCAATCTTGGAGTGCATCTCGTTCATAACGCCCTCAATTTGACGTTGCTCGAGCAAGCCCCAACCCGCAAGGGTTATGGCGAGGGGTTGCTGGAGGTGGGGGAGAAAGATCCACGGGTGATGGCGCTCTGTGCTGATTTGACTGAATCCACGCAGACTCACCTTTTTGCCAAAAAATTTCCGGAGCGGTTCATTGAAATGGGTGTGGCTGAACAGAATATGGCGGCCGTGGCTGCGGGGTTGGCAAATTATGGCAAAATTCCGTTCATTGCTAGTTACGCCACTTTTAGCCCGGGGCGCAATTGGGATCAGATTAGAACAACAATTTGCTACAATGACGTGCCCGTGAAAATTGTTGGATGTCACACCGGAGTTTCTGTTGGGCCGGACGGCGCCACGCACCAAGCCTTGGAAGACATTGCGATTATGCGGGCTCTGCCCAATATGACAGTGATTTATCCCTGCGATGCCGTGGAGGCAAAAAAAGCGACCATGTCCGCAGTTGATGTTAAGGGGCCGGTTTATTTGCGCTTTGCCCGCGAGAAAACTCCGGTATTTACAACGATAAAGACGCCATTCAAAGTTGGCCGCGCCGAAGTGTTTTTTGAGTCTCGTGGAAAACCAGATGTCGCTATTATTGCTTGCGGCCCATTGGTTTACAATGCGCTTTTAGCCGCGGCCAAATTGGAAGCGCTGAAAATTAAAGTCCGCGTTATTAATAATCACACCATCAAACCAATGGACGAAAAAACAATTATTAAAGCGGCCAGAGACGCGGGCGCCGTGGTGACCGTGGAGGAACATCAAGTGATGGGCGGCATGGGTTCGGCTATTGCCGAAGTCTTGGCAAAACATTATCCTGTACCTATGGAGTTTGTTGGCGTGCAAAATCGTTTTGGGGAGTCGGGGGAGCCGAATGAGCTCATCAAAAAATTTGGGCTGGATGCGGAGGGTATTATTAAAGCGGCCAAGCGGGCATTGAGCCGTAAAGCCGTAATCGGCCCGACGTTGCGTCGGGCCTAGCCGTAAGCCATAAAGCTTTATGGCTAGTGAACATAGTGAACGATTATAGCTTATAGCTTATGGCTTTTGATTTAATTTCCATCGGCGATTCCGGTATTGACACGCTCGTGGCCATCCACGACGCCAGTCTCCATTGTTTCGTGCGCAAAGACGAATGCCAGATTTGTTTTAATTATGCCGACAAAATTCTGGCCGATGATATGCATACAAAAACTGCTTACAATGCCATGAACAATGCCATTGGTTCGGCTCGTCTTGGTTTAAAGACCTCTTTTTATACAGTGCTTGGTGGTGATGCTCATGGTCGGCGCATTATGGAAGCCTTAAATTATGACGGGGTGGATACTAAGTATATAAAAATTGAAAAAGATAAAAAAAGTAACGCCTCGGTTGTGATTAATTTTCGCGGTGAACGTACGATCCTTGTTTACCATGAAGATTTTCATTACCGTTTACCGAGGCTGCCCGACACTCGTTGGTTTTACTTGACAACGATGGGCCGGCGATTCCTGCCAGTGTATAATGCCCTCGTCCGCCACATTCAACAAACTAAAACAAAACTCGGATTTAATCCCGGCACATTTCAACTGAAAGCCGGTGCTGGCAAACTAAAACCAGTGCTCAAGGTTACAGCCGTGCTTTTTTTGAATAAAGAAGAAGCAAGGTTGATGACTCGCATCCATGATGAACGTGATATTAAGGAACTTTTGCGCGGCATGAGAAAATTAGGCCCGGAAATTGCCGTCCTTACTGATGGTCTAAAGGGTTCTTTCGCGACTGATGGCAACAAGTTTTATCATTCATCAGCCTTTCCTACGAAGATGATTGAGCGTACCGGTGCGGGCGATAGTTTCGCCACCGCCTTCGTGGCCGCTCTTTGCTACGGCCACGATATTAAAGAAGCCTTGCGATGGGGAGCGATTAATTCCGCCTCGGTTATTCAAAAGATTGGGCCGCAAGATGGTCTGCTTAAATTAAGCCTCTTGAAATCAATTCTTAAAAAGCATCCTCGTTTTCAGCCGCGTGTAATCTAAATCAAAAAATTTTAGCATTTAGTCAAGTCGTCACTTTCATGCCCAGGGTCTACGCTAAGCAGGCCGCATATCGCGCCGCGGCCGCTCATAAAACTCGCGCCAAAACGACTTCAAAATCATTGTCGTCATTTTTAGATAAGCACTCGCGAGATCAAAGGTTGAATTTTGGGCCGTTTCTTAATCAGCCAGTTTTCTCAACCACCGGTTTTATTATCATCGCGGCCATGAGCGTGTTGCTTAGTTTTGTCATTATTTTTTTTACTAACGCGCCCCTACCTCTTGCCACTAATGTAGTGCCGTCAATTTTTTCAGGCACGCGTCTTTATATATCACTAACTTATGGTTACCATCTTCGTTATCCGGAGACTTGGAACTATGAGATAAAATCAGCCGGAGAATCCGAAAAAGTGGTTTTTAGCGGCAATGGCGATAGAATAGTTGTCGCCACCATTAACAATGTTTCCATTTATACTCTTATTCCAGCCGTCCCAGAAAATGTGGCTCTTAACGGAATAAACGCTCTCCGTTATCATGACTATGACCCCCTGACCGGCCAGCCGATGGATCGGGTGGTGGTTAAGCGTGAGGACGGGCAATATCATGAGATTTCGGGCTATGGCCCTAAATTTGAACGTCTTCTTAGAAGCTTCGCCTTGTCGCTACAATAAATTATGCCGCATACTTCCAAGTTAAATTTAAAAGAAATATTATCAAGTGCGCGCCGTCAGGGCTGGGCTGTTCCTCACTTTAATATTTCAGATATAGCCATGCTACGTGGTTTGGTAGAGGCGGCAAACGAACTTAGGGCTCCCATATTGGTTGGTACGTCTGAAGGGGAAAGCGATTTTTTGGGACGGCGGCAGGCAGTGGCTCTGGTTTCCGCTTTTCGCGAAGAGCACAATTTACCGATTTTTATCAATGCTGACCATTGCCATAGTGTGTCCACAGCCAAAGCAGCAGTGGATGCGGGTTATGATTCTGTGCACATAGATCTATCCAAACTGCCTCTGGACGATAATATTGCCGGTACAAAAAAAATTGTGGCTTATGCCCGTGCAAAAAATACGGACATTTCAGTGGAGGGGGAAGTTGGTTATTTAGTAACAGACTCATCACAGGTATATAAGCGCGCTATTGCCGTGCCCGTTGAAAGCTTGGCCAAAGTTGAAGATGCCAAACGTTTTATTAAGGAAACTGGCGTTGATCGTTTGGCGCCGGCCGTGGGCACTCTGCACGGCATTGCCGCCAATGCCCCGCGTATTGACATTGAACGCGTTCAAGCCATAAGCAAGGCCTTGGGGAACACCATCTTGGTTCTCCATGGTGGCTCTGGCGCCCCAGACGAACAAATCAGGAAAGCCATTGCCGCTGGCATTGCCAATATTCACTTCAGTACTGATATCCGTCTCGCATATGTCGCGGCCTTGCGGGAATTTATCATGGAGCACCCCGAAGAAACGACTCCCTACAAGATTTTAGCGCCTGCGGTTGAAGCGGTGAGACTCAAAGCTATGGAGAAAATCAAGCTTATGGGTGCGGCCGGCCGATTATCTTAGTATAATTTCTAACCTCTAATACATTCAGCCCAAGGATGATCCATGCCCGCCGGTTGGCGCGGCGCCTCAGGCGAAAATTTCTAATTTCTAATTTATAAACTCATACGAAAATACGAAATCAATACGAATATACGAAATATCGTCTGGCAAAAAAATGGGTCATTTTTCGTACCTTTCGTATTATTTCGTAATTTCGTAAGAATGTTTCGTCATTCAGAATTCATTATTCTATAATCAATGAAATGCGTCGCGTTCTCTCTTCCTTGGTTCTCATCGCCTTGTTAGGGTTAGCTATTTGGTATGTTTGGGGGCGTTTGGGTGGGGAAAAACAAATAGACCAAGAAAATCAAGACCCTCCATCGTTGCCACCGCCATTGACCTACGCTACCAAGCCAGAGATAGGGTATCTGTCGCCGGATTTTTTACTAAAAACAGTTGATGGGCGCGAGGTTCGACTTTCCGATTATTTAGATAAGCGTGTTATTGTTAATTTTTGGAGTACCAGATGCCCCTTTTGTTTGACTGAATTAAAGAATTACAGTCGCTCGCTCGCCGAAAACTCCGATAAGCTGGTAGTCATAGCTATTAATCGTGGTGAGGCATCAATAATAGTGGATAACTTTCTTAATAGTTATATTCGCCCGTCCAATATTGTTTTCGTTGTGGATCCAGATGACACTATTTATGGCCGTTATAACGGCACATCAATGCCGGAATCATTTTTTATTGACACTTCTGGTGTAATTCGCGATCATAAATTAGGCGAGCTCGTGTATGATGAGATGCGGAAACGCATTAATGATTTTCTTAAGCTCTCGCCATATTCCACGACTCGTTAAGTTACTTTATATAGAGAGTTTGTCCCACACCCTTCCTAAATCTCCGTGGTCCCTGCCTACCGGCCTGCCTGCCGGTAGGCAGGGCAGGCAGGCTGTCACGGAATTGAAGGGCTATTAATTAATCCTTCAGACCCCGCACGGCGGGGCGTAAAGATGCGGGATTTATCCACATCTCTATCTTGACTTCTCTATATATTGTGGTATAATGGTAGTATTAGCCACAAGATATAGGGCATTGCTTAATACCAGAATGGGTCGGGATAGCTGGGAGACAGGTTTTTGGGGGTCTTTTTTGAATTCATTTTCTAAATTTTAAGGTCGCGAGCGCGTTTTTGCTCATTGACCTGTTAATTCTATTGCCTTACGTATGTCCATGACATCAGTCAAGACGATCAAAGTGTCGTCACCCGCCGCCACCGAAACGGAAAGTGCTGAGTTTTCCTTCCAACATTATTTTTCCAAGCCGGGGATGTACCCATTTGATGAAATTAACTGGGAAAAACGCCGTGCTGTTATTACCGGTCAAAACGGGCAGGTGTTTTTTGAGCAGGACGAGATTGAGGTGCCGGACTTTTGGTCACAAATGGCCACCAATGTCGTAGTTTCCAAATATTTCCGCGGTAAAATTGGCACACCCGAGCGCGAAACCAGCGTCAAACAAATGGTGGGGCGAGTAGCCAATACCATTACCGAGTGGGGAAAGATGGGCGGCTATTTGTCGGATGCGGAAGCCGCTATTTTTAACGCTGAACTTACTCATTTGTTAATTTATCAAAAAGCCGCTTTTAACAGCCCCGTCTGGTTTAATGTGGGCGTGCGCGAAAAACCGCAATGTTCGGCCTGTTTCATCTTGTCTGTTGATGATAATATGGAGTCAATTTTAGATTGGATTAAAAAGGAAGGGATGATTTTTAAGCATGGCTCTGGTTCTGGTGTAAATTTGTCTAAATTGCGTTCTTCTAAAGAAAAATTATCATTGGGCGGCACGGCCTCTGGTCCTGTCTCCTTTATGCGGGGGGCTGATGCCTCGGCGGGAGCAATCAAGTCCGGTGGTACAACCCGTCGCGCGGCCAAAATGGTGATCTTAAATATTGATCATCCAGATATAGTTGAGTTCATCCGCTCCAAAGAGCTTGAAGAGAAAAAAGCTTGGGCTCTCGGATCTATGGGTTATGATATGTCGCTTAATGGCGCAGCCTGGCAATCCATCCAGTTTCAAAACGCCAATAATTCAGTGCGGGTTACTGACGAGTTTATGAAAGCCTATGAAAATGATGAGGCATGGCATACGCGAAGCATTACTGAAGATAAGCCGGTTGATACTTTTCGGGCTCGCGATTTAATGAAGATGATTGCTGAAGCGGCTTGGGTATGTGGCGACCCCGGTATGCAATTTGATACGACCATCAACGATTGGCACACCTGCCCCAATAGTGGTCGGATTAACGGCTCCAACCCCTGTTCGGAATATATGCACCTGGACAATTCGGCCTGCAACCTCGCTTCATTGAATTTAATGAAATTCGTTAAGGCAGATGGAGAGTTTGATGTTGAGGCCTTTGTTGCGGCAGTGAATGTCATGACCATGGCCCAAGATATAATCGTTGGTTTTTCCAGCTACCCCACTCTGGAGATAGCGAAAAATGCTCTTGATTACCGCCAGCTGGGTTTGGGTTATGCCAATCTTGGGGCGCTCTTAATGTCCAAGGGCCTGCCCTATGATTCTGATGAAGGACGCGCTTATGCCGCCGCCATTACCGCCTTGATGACCGGCGTAAGTTATTCCATATCGGCTAAAATCGCCGCCCGCACCGGTCCATTTGCCGGCTATATGCGTAATCGCGAGCCGATGCTTGGTGTTATCTTAAAGCACCGCGCCGCCCTGAAAGAGATAAACAACGAATACGTGCCAATGGATTTAATGAAAGAAACTCTTGATTCATGGGATCAGGCTCTGGCCTTGGGCGAACAGTTTGGCTATCGTAACTCTCAAGTAACCCTTCTTGCCCCAACGGGTACCATTGCTTTTTTAATGGACTGTGACACCACTGGTGTGGAGCCGGATATAGCCTTGGTGAAATACAAAACTTTGGTTGGTGGCGGCCTTATGAAAATCATTAATAATACCGTACCGGTGTCTCTAAATAAGCTTGGCTACGGCAAAGAAGAGGTCAAGGCTATAATAGCTTATATTGATGAGAACGAAACGGTTGAAGGGGCGAATCATCTTCAGGATGAACATCTTCCCATATTTGACTGTGCCTTTAAGCCGGTAAACGGGAATCGCTCCATTCATTATATGGGTCATTTAAAGATGATGGGCGCGGTTCAGCCATTCCTTTCCGGCGCTATTTCCAAAACCGTGAACATGGATAATTCAGCGACGTCCGAAGAAATTGCCGAGGCTTATTATCAAGCATGGAAACTTGGCATCAAGGCCTTGGCTATTTATCGAGATGGGTCAAAACGTACTCAACCATTGGTTACTAGCGCTAGGCAAGATCCGCCAAAAGAAATTCCAGAAACGGTTGAGGTGGAAACCGATATTGAAGTGAAAGCCATTGCTGGCGCTGCTAAGCCAATTCGTCACCGCCTGCCGGATCTGCGGCATGCCTTTACGCACAAATTCACCGTTGCCGGGCATGAAGGATATATCACAGTCGGTTTATATGAAGATGGCAAACCGGGAGAAATTTTTGTGACCATGAGCAAAGAGGGAAGCACTATTTCAGGTCTGATGGATGCTTTTGCCACTTCCATATCAATTGGATTGCAATATGGTATGCCCCTGAAAGATGTAGTAAGAAAATTTACGCATATGAGGTTTGAGCCGTCTGGTTTCACTAAGAATCCAGATATTCCCATTGCCAAGTCAATTATTGATTACATTTTCCAGTGGCTGGGCCGCAAATTTTTAAACGCCTCTGAACAATTAGAAATTGGTCTTATTAGCGCGGAAGAAGCAACGGCCATATTCAGCAATTCAGCGCTATCCTTGCCTGACACAAAAGCTGTATCCGTGGCCGAAAATATGACAGGTCAGATTGTTATCAAAGAACATATTACTGAAAAGTTTGCCTTCAAGCCGCAGACCGATGCGCCCACCTGTGCGGATTGTGGATCACTAATGATCAGAAATGCCTCCTGCTACAAGTGTTGGAACTGCGGCGCAACAAGCGGCTGTTCCTAAAATTTAGCACGAAATCATAAAGTGAAGCTCTTCGACTTAAAAGTCGTAGCTTTTTGTGGATAAGAAATGGAGTTAATCCCCGCACCTTTATAAAGGTGCGGAGTGAAGTGTCCCCTGAGAAAAGCGCGGGATTTCTCCATTAAGCGTATTAGTATATAGTTTATAACATCAGCATGGTTAGCAAAAAAAAATCAATCGCCAAAAAAGGGCTTTTTATTATTTATGTTGGTCGCGGTAAGGGCAAAACCACCGCGGCTATGGGTTTAGCTATCAGAGCGGCGGGCATGGGTTTGAATGTTTATATTATTCAATTTATCAAAGGCGAGTGGCCGAGCGGCGAGCGAAATTTTATTGAGGCGTTTAATATTATGCGTCAAAGATATAAAAATAATAAAAAGATAAAAATCGGTCGCCTTAAAATACTGGCCAGTGGTCGAGGTTTCGTGAAAATATTGGGCGACAAAAAACCCATTGGCGCGCATAAAAAGGCGGCCCGACAGGCGCTAGAACTTAGCCAACAGGCCATGCTCTCTCATAAATATGATGTGGTTATTCTTGATGAAGCCATTAGTGCCATTGAAACCAAGCTCATCAAGATTAATGACCTCCTAAAGTTTGTGCGCCTGAAGCCGGACATGGTTCATTTGGTAATGACCGGCCACGATGCGCCCAAAAGTTTGATAACGAAAGCCGATTTAGTCTCCGACGTAAAAATGGTCAAGCATCCGTACTATCAAGGAGTGTTGGCGCAGCGGGGGATTGACTATTGACAAGATATCAAGCAAGGGTTACTATTATTCTGCCTTAAAAATTAATAGATATTTTATAGATTAAAAACCCTTTTCAATTCATCGTTATTAGCGTTATTTAGCCGACGAGCTAGATTTCGGAGGCGAAAAAAAGGGCGGAACCTTGAGGTTTCTCTCTTTTTTTCGCAACGCGAAGCGTGAAGACCCCGCACCTTGTCTGGGAACGCCCACTGATTCCACTGCATTACAAGGCGTAGTCGTATCCGTGGCCAGTAACCCAGACCATAATTGTTCGTTGTCGGATAAGGTGCGGGGCCAGCCCGCAGATGTACGTACATTGACAACTTGAAAGTGGTAAGAAATTACGTTGATTCCTAATTTACCTCGCACCTATTCTGGTGATGATCT
>Ga0155567_117_pt1 | contig 72200 bp, 56 predicted proteins | sample RifCSPhighO2_12_FD_107224 | JGI IMG/M metagenome (GOLD analysis project Ga0155567, IMG submission 107224) | Candidatus Uhrbacteria bacterium RIFCSPHIGHO2_12_FULL_46_13 | reverse complement strand
CCCGTTAGAGACACAGTCTCTAACGGGACGAGCACGGAGTCTAATGCCCCGTGCAAGTTCTCTAACGGGGTTTATTGGCACCGCCGAGATTAAAGATAAAACCTGTCTTATCATTGATGATATAGTTACTACCGGTGCGACGATGGATGCCGCCGCCAAAGAATTGAAACGAGTCGGCGCTTTAAAAGTTTGGGGCTTAGCACTCGTTCGCAGTGAAGCAAATAGTTATTGATTTATCCCGCACCTTCCAGAATACCCGACGGGGTTGATTTAGATTTGGCATAAGTTCTGGGCGAACTTAGGAGCTTGCCTGGTGCTGTTATTGTGGTAAAATACGCTGGACAATGAAGTGGTGGGGTGGCAGAGTGGTTGAATGGGACGGGTCTTGTCCCGCAGTACGGCGGAGAGGTGACAGAGCGGTTTAATGTACCGGTCTTGAACCCCGCACCTTTGTAAATCTAAAAGACGTTGGACTTCAGGCGGTGGGTTGGCAGAGTGGTTGAATGCACCGGTCTTGAAAACCGGAATGCCTGTAAAGGCATCGCAGGTTCGAATCCTGCACCCACCGCTTGGCGTTTTACGACATCTACAAAAATTTTACATCCCCACAAAGGTTGCGGGGCGAATCTCACCCTCTCCGCCGTGAGACGGGATCCCGCATACCTTCAAATACTTGAAATTAAAGTGCGAGAAAACTGCCAGATCCGTGAGGGTCTCAGAGGTTCTACGCCCGAGGCGCATTAGCCGGACTGAGAATCCTGCACCCACCGCTTTCTGACGGGATCGCGAAAAACTGTTCTAGGGCACCCCACGGGTCAAATATTTTTTCAATCCTTCAACATAGTGTCGACGAATCTCGGCAGTTGATAACGCTTCCATATATATCGCTACGTTATCAATCATGCCGTCAAAAAGCTCGCCGCCGGTATTGCTCCCTCCAATTCGTAATGATGTAAATGTAGGAGCAATAGCGGTGATAGTCGTAGTTGTTGTGTTAATAAATTTACCGTCAACATATCGTCGTATGTATCCTGGGGAAAAACTGCACGCCATATGATACCATCTTGAGGTGTTGTTTAAAAAAACACCCCCCCCGCTTCTGTCCGTATGTTACCATCGCCAACGGTACACGAAAATTGATTATTCCCCGGTCCGTAGCCCCCAAGGAACATTCTATAACCAAGTTTGGCAGCAACATCGTGTTTGGCTACGATATTAAAATTTGTCCCGCTTGCTATACTCGTTGGTTTAACCCATGCCTCAATAGTAAAGGCAGTAGTGGGGTTAAGAGATGGTGAGTTAGGTACGGCCACATATTTGGATACTAGTCGATCAAATTGTAAAGCCGTTCCCCCTAATACGTTATTAGCAACTCGTGCTGGTGAGTTAATGAGCGTCCCGTCATTTTTCGTTCCGGAAGAATCATATGCAATATTCCCGCTTGGTTCCTCAAAATTCCATTCAGCTACCGGCAACATCATATTCTTGATTGAAGAGCTAAACTGTCTTGCGCCAGCAATTCTTGCTCGGTCACGTAAGATATTGGAACCGGCAAGTGCAATACTCGCTAGAAGTCCAATAACTGCAATTCCGACGAGGAGTTCAAGGAGGGTGAAACCTAGCATTGCGGGCTGCCGCATGCGGCATATCTGATGGCGTCCTTTTTTATATTGACAGCGGTGCGACGTAGGGGGGTTTTGCAAAATATGGTAATACATTATGATTATTTCCTAACTGGCGGGCCACATGGGTCAGGTACCATTTCCTGAAGGGTATTGTAAGGGGTTTTGCGCGATTTCGCCAGACGGCGATTTAGGCACGTGGGTCGGGCGATCTCGGGAGTTTGAAGAACTAGGGTTTATGGCTTTGCTCTCGTATCCGTCGAAGGTATTCCTTGAAGTCCTTGGGAATTTCAGAACCAAGAAAGACATGATGTCCAATTTTTTCTAGCTCCTTCTTTTTCTTTTCAGCAGCCTGATGATGCGCAATCTCAAACTTATACTCATTATTTCCGTCTGTATGATCGGTGAGAATGTATACATAAGGAACATCTTGTGGAAGGATTCCATAAAGTTCGGCAAGCCAGCGAGCGGCGGCCTCAACTTCAGTATCAATGACTGAGGATATGTCTATTTCTTGATTCTTTGCGGCTTTTAGGTCTCTTTTTTCTTTTGTTAGGGATTCTTCAACAATAATACGCAACCTAACCGCCTCGATGGTTGATAGATCTGTAATATCAAAATATCTATAGAGTCGTTCCTTAGCGGCCTCCATATAGGCAAGAACTTCCATTCGTTCATCTCCCGTTTTCTTTGCTTGTTCGTAAAGGTACTCAAAATTACTCTGTTTGTGTCGATCTTTAGCATCTGAACTAAAATCGGAAATCTCGGGAGTTAGTTTTTCTACCATAATTACCTCGTAAGATTTTTCGGGCATATGGGTCGCCCGATACTTTAAAATCCATTCGGAGAGGGAGGGATTCCTGCTCGCTCCGACTCACAGTCCGGGGCGCTACACTCAGCAACCTGCTCACACTCGGTTGCTTTCCGTTCGCTCCGCTCACTATCTCGCGCCCTTCGAATCCCTTCTCAACTGATATGGGCAGCGTAGCCCACGCTCGGTGGGCGTCGTTGCCCATTCGGAAAGGGAGGGATTCGAACCCTCGGTACGGATTTAACCCCGTACAACGGTTTAGCAAACCGCCGCTTTAGACCACTCAGCCACCTTTCCATGCTCGGCAAGACCCTCGGACAAAAAACTGTGGGCTTCGTGCTCCCCGGGCGTCCTTTTGACGCCCGCTCGGAGCTGCGCCAGCTCGCTCCTCGCCCACTCAGCCACCTTTCCATAGAAGTCTATGTAACTATTTTAACCACTTCAGCCCAAGGCTGACCAGCCACGGGCTAGCAGCCACTCCCGCAAAACGGGACCCCGTTTGGGCGGTGGCTTTCTATGTTAATTATCTAGCACCTTCAAAATTGTTTGTTTAATCCTTGTCTTGCCCCTCGCCAGTGTAGCTGGCGAGAGGCAAGCCTGTCAACGATATCGCACCTGTTGTTGACCATCCTGCCTCCAATCACGTATACTTTAAGCTATTATGGCTAATCAAGAGGCACAAACACCAGATCACGGTACGGCGCTGCGCCACTGGGTTATCGCGGAATATACCCAGCATGAAAGGGGGCGAAGCTGGTATGTCGTTGCCAGCTTGGTGGCCGCTGGCTTGCTAATCTGGGCTCTTATCACCAATAATTTTTTATTTGCCGTTCTCATCATGTTGACGGTCATAATTCTACTCGTCCGCCATTCTGAAATGCCGTCTCAATTAATGGTTTCTGTTTTTGAAGACGGTATTCAAGTTGGCGAAGGATTTTACCCTTTTAAAGATTTAAAGAGTTTTTGGATTATTTATGAGCCGCCGGAGGTGAAGATGTTATATTTTGATTTCAAAAACGCCTGGCGGCCACGCCTACCCATTCCCCTGCAAGATGAAAACCCAATTGAGGTTCGCCGTCTTCTTTTAAAATATCTTGAAGAAGATTTAAGCCGTGAATCAGAACCAACCAGTGACGCCCTAAGTCGATTATTGCGATTATAATTGGCAGCTGACATAATCATGTTGAGTTGCCACGGCTAGATTCGTCTGCCATGGCCTGTGCCCCTGTAGTTCAACGGATAGAATGCGAGCTTGCGGAGCTCGTGATCCAAGTTCGATTCTTGGCGGGGGCATAGGCGATGGCAGGCGTATTGTTTTGAGATTTAAATGTATTTTTTTGAAACACAGTTAAACGACCTCAAGGGCATAGGGCGCGTTATGGCCGCCGCGTTCCGGCGGTTAGGCATCACTACGATTGAAGATCTAGTGTATCATATTCCAATCGGATACGAGGACTTTAGACAACAGTATGCCATTGCCGCCACCCCAGTTGGCGTGCCAGTAACACTTAAAGGTTCGTTTGTTAGTTTTGCCAATCGTCAGAGTTGGCGACAAAGACGTCTCCATATCACGGAAGGTGTTTTTCAAGATGACACCGGCGCCATGAAAGTAGTTTGGTTTGGCCAGCCGTTTTTGGCGCGCGCCATTCCTCTGCAAAGTCCCTTGTACTTATCCGGTATCATTGAAATTTATCAAGGCGCGCGGCAGATGACTAATCCGGCGTGGGAACGCGTTAGCGATAGTCGTCCTGTTCATACCTCGCGACTGGTACCGCTCTATAGCTTGACCAAAGGGCTGACTCATAAACAAATTCGTTTTTTTATTGAGACGGCCATTAAAGGATTGAAGCTTGACGATTGGTTTGACGAAAAATTCAGAGAGCGGCATCATTTTATGTCTATTATTGCCGCCATCGCCGCCATTCATTTTCCAGAGAGCGAAACCGTTGAGGCTTTGGCTCGTCGGCGTTTGGCTTTTGATGAATTGTTCTTTTTGCAGATTTCGCGCCTTTTTATGCGTGAGCGGCGGAAAGCTTTAATGGCTTCTCAATTTATGGATAGGGGATTACTTCAATCAATCAAGATGCAGTTGCCTATTAAATTAACAGATGATCAGGAACGCGCGGTTGAGGAGATTATTAGGGATTTGAGTAAGCCATATCCCATGCAGCGATTGTTGCAGGGGGAAGTGGGAAGCGGTAAAACACTAGTGGCCGCGCTGGCAGCGGCGGTTGTCGTTAAGGCCGGATATCAAGTGCTTTACCTTGCGCCAACCGAGGTTTTAGCACATCAGCACTATGAGACCTTCCATAATTTGTTTGCCAATTCGGGCATGACAATCGCTCTTCTTACTCATTCTAAAACTGATATTTCAATGCCGTCCATGGTTGATCGTCGGGCTGTTCTTAAGGCGATGAGCGACGGCTCGGCGCAGGTGGCTATTGGAACGCATGCCTTGCTTCAGGAAAAAGTAAAATTCAATAAAATCGGGTTAGTAATTGTTGATGAGCAGCATCGTTTTGGTATTAAGCAAAGGATAGCCGCTCAACAAAAATCAGAGGGGTTGACGCCGCATCTTTTATCTATGACCGCAACACCAATACCGAGAACTTTACAATTAGCTTTTTTGGGTGATTTAGATGTTTCTACTTTGCGTACAATGCCTTATGGCGAGCGGGCGGTTAAGACTTTTATTTTTGGACATCAAGATCGTCGACGCGTGGAAATCGGCATTAGGCGGCGCATTGATAAAGGCGAACAGGTTTATGTGGTGTGTCCATTGATTGATCCGTCAGACAAACTCGGCATTAAATCAGTCACCGCCGAATACAAGCGTTTGCGTCAAGAATCATTTCCCGATGTCAAAATTGGCGTGCTTCACGGCAAGCTTACCAGTCGGGAAAAGGAAACTATATTAAAATCATTTCGTGCCGGAGAATTGCAAATGCTGGTGGCGACCACGGTCATTGAAGTGGGCTTGGACATTGGCGCCGCGACAATTATGGTCATTGAAGACGCCGATCGGTTCGGCTTAGCCGAGCTTCATCAGTTGCGTGGACGGGTAGGGCGCCGCGGCAAAGAGGGAATTTGCGCGCTTTTTTCTTCTTATCCATCAACCATTGCGCGCAGTCGGCTGGAAGCTTTTGCCAATATTAACGACGCCTTCAAACTGGCCGAGCAAGATTTGAAATTAAGAGGTCCAGGCGATTGGTTTGGCACTGAACAATCCGGCTTTACCGAATTTAAGGTCGCGGATCTGAACGACGTCGTGCTTTTAGCCGAAGCGCAGGAGGCGGCCAGAGAAATAATTGAGCACGATCCCGGATTAGTTAGTTATGAGCAAATTAGAATAAAAATAGAAGATCTTTTGCAAAAAGAGCATCATTTGTCTTAACCTTAAGAGGGGGTTTAGAGAATTAGCGAAAATAATGTTATATACAAAATGTGACGACCGTCACATTTTGTATATATAGATTTTTATGATTAAAATTATGGAGTGGATGTTTTGGTCAAGAGGCGATGGTTTGATTAACCGCTTCCTGCACCGAAGAAACTTTAAGGAGAGTTAGTTTTATTTGTCCATGCAGTTCTTGGCTGGGAATAATTGCTTGTTTGAATCCAAGACGGCTTGACTCTTCAAGTCGGCGTTCCAAATCAACGACCCCACGCACTTCTCCCTGCAAACCAACTTCCCCTACAGCTATTACATCGTCCGACAGGGGCACGTTTTTAAGCGCTGATGCGATAGCCAACGCCACCGGTAAATCCATGGCTGGTTCATTCGCTTTAAGCCCGCCCGCGATATTGAGGTGTACGTCGTAATAGGCAAGAGGGAGGCGTAAACGTTTGGCCAAAACAGCGATTAACAACTGCAGGCGGCTTAAGTCAAAACCAGTTACACGGCGTTGCGGATAACCAAATCGCGTTTTTGAGACAAGCGCTTGCACTTCTATCAAAAAAACTCTTGAACCTTGAAGAAGGGCGGTAACGGCAGAGCCGGGCACATTTATTTGTCGTTCTTTCAAAAAAGCGGCTGAAGGATTAGGTACTTCAATAAGCCCCTCGCCGGTCATTCGCCAAATTCCTATTTCCTGTACTCCGCCGAATCTATTTTTTACGGCTCTAAGAATCCTATGCGCGCCGCCTTCCACGCCCTCAAAATACAAAACGGCGTCCACTAGATGTTCCAAAGTTTTTGGTCCGGCCACTTGCCGTTCTTTGGTGACATGCCCAATAAGAAGAATTGGAATGTTTGTTTGTTTGGCTAGGGTCATTAGTCTTTCAGTGGCTCGGCGCAAATGAGACTGCTGACCAACTAGGCCTCCCTCTGATCTAATGGTGTTGAGTGAATCTATAATGGCTAGACGCGGATTAATTTCGGCAATGGTAGCAACGATAGTTTCAATGTCAGAACTGCCGAGAAATTTAAGGTTGCGAGCGGAAATTTTTAAGCGATCCAGGCGATGCTTTATTTGTTCGGCGCCCTCTTCGCCGGAAATATATAAAACTGATTTATTGGAATCTTCTTCATGGCTGGCCATGGCGGCGGCAGTTTGCAAAAGCAGGGTTGATTTGCCGACACCCGGGTCGCCGCCGATTAAAATAAGAACGCCGGGCACAAGACCACCGCCGAGGACGCGATCAAACTCATTAAAGCCGGTGCTCGCTCTGGGCGCGCTGGATTGTTCGGCCAGAGAAGAAAAGTCAATAACCTCACTCGCTTTGGCGCTTGGCGCGGTCTTGGCCGGTTTGACGGTTTCTTTTAGCGTGTCCCATTGTCCGCATTCCCGACAGCGTCCCTCCCACTTGGGAAATTGCGCGTCGCAGTTGACGCAGTGGTAGATAGTCGTTATGTGAACCATGTTTTAGAGGATGTCTGGAGGAAACGGCTGCATGGGGTTCAAGAGATCGGGGAGGCTGTCGGATGGGTTAAGCCGCTGTTCGGTCTCGGGTGGCAGTGGCTTCTGCAATGTGCCGCCAGACTGTGAGCAGTACTTGGAATAGAATCCTTTGGTTCCAACAATATAATCCTTCGTTTCCTGTGCTTTCGGTACGCCGGTGCAGAGGTCAGCGCCGTTGGGTCCGGCATTGTAACCGGCGGCCACCATATCGAGACGAACACCGAAGCCGCAACGCGCGAGTTGCGGGCTGACGTACTTGCTGGCGTAGGCCGCACTCATGAAGATGACCTCGCGGTCGTGCGCGTTCATCCATTTCGCGCACGTGGGAGTGTATGTTCCATTACGGGGGTCATCGTCGCCAGCACAATCTTTGGGACGAGCAAATTGGTCGGTGGCATATTTATCCCAAATGTCGGCGGCGGTTTTTGGCATGATTTGCGCAATACCGGCGGCTCCCTTAGGACTAATGAGAGCTCGATTGGCGCAGGCACCTGTCGTTGAATTAAAACACCCACGAGACTCCCAGGCCGAAATTGCTGCTACGAAAGCCGGGTCAATCTTCGCCGCAGCACCCGCGTCATTAAAATTCTGCTGGAGGGCGGGATCAAGGTCAGTATTGTTGAGCGGGGGGAAGAGTCGCCCATTGGCGACGCAGAGCCCGATGGCCTGGCCGCTGTCGTAGACCTGCTGTGCGAAGTCTAGAATTGGGACTTTTTTGATGACTGGTATTCGCAAGGCATTAAAGACCACAAGATCTGGATTAATAAGATTGAGAATAGTATATGAGCCAAGCATCAAGACTAGGCCCATAATTGCGCCGCCAATGTAGCTTCTGGCCGTTCCAATCTGGCTGACATTGCCGCCGGCGGTCAGCCAGATAAATCCGGCGGCCATGATAACCACCGTAGCCAAGATGGTTGAAGCAAGCACGGCAAATTTGTAGAGCCCACCAACGTATTCTCCAATCCAGGGTATATATAAGCAACCAGAGGCACCAATTTTCTTTTCAAGATCGGGGCACGGTTTTTCTTCAATTTGACTTAAATCACTCAAGCCCGGGATTTTAATTACTGGATCAGGAGCAGGGATGTTTAGGGCGCTGGTGAGGAGCGGCCACAGAAAAATTGCCGGCAATAAAGCCAGTAAAAAAAAATTATGACGCCTGTATCGCGGCATGCTATTTTTTAGTCGCTTGGATTAGTTGTTTTTGAAAGTTGATGACTTGTTCTAATTCTTCATCTGACAAGACGCCAGAGAACTGCTGGTCGCCGATAAAAAGGTAAGGCGTGCCGTCAATGTTTAAATCATTGCCTTCTTGAATGTCGGCTTCAATGAGCTGACGGGGCGCAGTGTCATCAATACAAGCGGTGAAGGATGGCAATTTTAAGCCAAGCGCTTGGACAATAGCGAGGAAGGTCTCCCGCGAGAATGTTCCTTGAGCCTCAAATAATTTATCGTGATATTCCCAAAATTTATTTTGCTCTCCGGCGCAATAAGCCGCTTGGTGGGCAAGCATTGATTCGGGATGCAGTGAGGTAACGGGAAAATTTTTCCAGATCAACTGAACTTCCGGATGACGGGCAACCGCCGTACTAAGAGAGGAAGCCATGGTTTTACAATAAGGACAAGAAAAATCAGAGAATTCAAAAATCTTGACAGGGGCATCCGCGTTCCCCAAAGTAAAATTATCAGGTCTCAACTGCGGTGTTGTGTACGTTGGACCACCTACCTTGCTGATTAGCGGGTCAGAGCTTTCATAAGGCGCGGCGCTATTTATTCGCACCTGAGAACGCGGTATGGCGACCACAAATGCATAGAAAGCGTAAAGAATGCCGCCAGCGACGAGCAGAATAACACCAAAGACGGGAGCGAATGATGGCGGAAGTCTGTTCATGTTAATGTTAGTATTTAGTATCTAGTATTTAGTATGTAGTATGTGACCATTGTAATTTAAGACTACTAGTGCCTAATTTCTGACGCCTATTTCCTAATTTACGGCAGGGCTACTTTATAAAGATTTCCCGTGAGCGCTTCTTTTAGAAAAATCCATTTTTTGTCGCTCGTCACCATTACGTTTTCGGCGGTGATGTTGGTTGAGGGAATAGCCAGAAGTTTTTTTTCGCCAGTGTTTAGGTTCACGGAATATAAATTATCGGGAATAGTAGCGGCAATGCCTGGGGTCAGCCCCGCACCGGCGGGGAGTTCTTGCGGTACGGCGCATATTACGTTAGCAGCATCTGTGAAAGCGCATTTATCAGCCCAGGTGTTGAGGCCCAAGCTGTGTCGGTTGGCGCCGATATTTTCACCCGAAGCGCCGGCGATCCACAACATTGGTTTGTAATCATTGGCCGGAGAGGAAACGCTGTAGAGCAGAGATCGTCCATCGGGCGTCCATTGGCTGCGGAGTCCCAACCCCGGCACTGTCATAGAGCGAAAATTTTCTCCCTGAAGTCCAATGAAAAAGATCTCTTGTTTGTCAGTGCCGGTTACCTCCCTTTGTAGGGCCACAATTTGCCTGTTGGGAGACCATGTCACAGTCACTGTTTTGGCGTTGTCGCCCAACGGTTCGATGGCCTCGTTATCTCCGCCGCTAGCGTTAGATACGGCCAACCATCTACTATCGCGATCAATGCCCATGCTTTTGAAAGCGAGTTGGTTGCCGTCCGGAGAGAAAGAAAATTCTTCCCAATGCTTAGGCAGAGTGACTTGACTTTTAGTTTGGAAATTATAAACAATATTTGATCCGTCCGGATATTCTAAAACCGCCGCGCTGCGGTTGGGTGACCAGGTTACTTGGCTGACATTATAAAACACCTGTTCGGATAGTTTATTCACTTGACCTTCCGGAGTGATTCTATAGAATAGTCCGTCAGTTGGCTGGTAATAAAGCACGGTTTGTCCATCGGTCGTTGGAGCGTCAGTTAATGTTGATATAATCGGGGTAATTTCAGTTAAGCCCCCGTTAGCTTCTTTTGATGGTTTTTCTTTTTCGATTTCTTCGCCAATAGGCAGTCCACCGGGCCCTCCCGTTGGTCCCGTTCCCGGCCTACCGGTTCCAATTGGAGGCAATCTGCCAGCCGGGCCACCTGTTATTTCATTGGTGATAGGAGTTGTCGGCTGGCGGAAGAAGAGTAAATACAGCATTACCGCAAAGAAAATAGTTAAGGCGATAAAACCGATAATGGCCAGAGCGCGCTTATAGGAGAGAGCAACCATGTATTTTTTGGTTAGTAATTTAATTTAGCGTCCAGCGGTCGCCCCTTCGGCGGAGAGTGAATGTTTTAGGCATGGTGTGTGTTCGTTCCATAATTTTTTCCGCTAGCGTATTTTCCACCAGCTGTTGTAGATTATGCAGTAGATTGCGAGCGCCTTCACCGCTGTCAATGGTTAAGCGCACCAGCTCTTCTTCGGCTGATGTTGGTATAGATACTATTATTTGGCGCGCCTCCAGCCGTTTATTGAGGGCCGCGATTTCATTGCGCAAGATAATTTTGAGATCTTCAACTGTTAATGACGAGAATGGTAAAATCGCGTCAAAGCGGTGCAAAAGTTCAGACGGCAAAATATCTTTTAGGGCGTCTAGCAGGTGTCGGTTTTCGTCAGCGTCGTAAAAATGATTATTTTTTTTGTCATCAAAGCCGAGCAATTTAATGCTGCCGCGCAAAGGATTGGCTGTAGCAATGATGATTGTTTGTTTAAAATTCACCAGCCGACCCGTGGCATCTCTTAATACTCCTTCATCAAGGATTTGCATTATTAGTTGGTAAACTTCTCGGTGGGCGCGATCCAGTTCGTCAAAGAGGACAACTTGGTATGGCTGGCGTCGTACCCGCTCGGTTAAAAGGCCGCTTTCTTTGAAGCCAACATAGCCAGCTGGGGCGCCAATAAGTTTGGAAACGGTGAATCCTTCAGAAAATTCGGTCATATCGAGCCGCAAAAGCGCCTGTTCGTTGCCAAAAAGCGCCGCGGCGACGGCCTTGGCCAGTGTCGTTTTGCCCACGCCGCTTGGTCCAACAAAGAAGAAAGAGGCAAGCGGCCGTCTTCTATCAGAAAGATCCAAGCGGGCGCGGCGAATCGTAGCCGCTACCGTTTGAATAGCATTTTTTTGTCCCGTCACTATCGTTTGTAACTTATCTTCCAGATTTTTGAGCATCTCCATTTCTTCAGTCAGCAGATTGTAAACAGGAATATTAGTCCAGCCCGTCAATACTTCCGCCACGCTTTGACGGTCAACTGACGGGTAGACCGGTGGATGTTTTTTTAGGTGAGCGGCCACTCGCTCTTTCTGCGTCTTGATATTATGATGTTCTTTCTGCCAGCGCAGGGCTTCCTCAAACTTTTCGGCGCTAACCGCTCGTTCCTTACGTTCCATAGCCAAGCGCTCGGCGCGGTTTAGTTCTTGCAAACGTTCTATTTCCGGCGGCGTGGTGCTTTTTATTTTTACTCTAGCCGCTGCTTCATCAATGAGGTCAATAGCTTTATCGGGGAGATAGCGATCGGTTAAGTATCGCTCTCCCAGGGCGACGGCTGCGTCCAGCGCTTCGTCGGCTATATTTAAGCCATGAAATGATTCATAATAATTTTTTAGGCCATCCAAGATATGACGCGTCTCGCGCGGACTTGGTTCATTAATATAAACTGGCTGGAAACGTCTTTCCAGCGCCCCATCATTCTCAATGTGGCGCCGATATTCTTCAATGGTTGTGGCGCCGATACATTTGATTTCGCCGCGCGCCAGCGCCGGTTTCAAGATATTGGCGGCGTCAACAGAGCCGCTGGCCGCGCCCGCGCCAACGATAGTATGAAGCTCATCAATAAATAAAATAATCTCCGGATGACGCTGTAATTCTTCAATAATTTGCTTCAAGCGATTCTCAAATTCCCCGCGAAACATCGTGCCGGCGATTAAGCCGCCCATGTCTAGCGCCATGATTTTTTTGTCTTTTAAGATCGTCGGTACTTGTCCGTGTATTATTTTTTTCGCCAGTCCTTCTACGATAGCAGTTTTGCCAACGCCCGGGTCTCCCAATAACACCGGATTATTTTTCGTGCGGCGAGCCAGTATTTGTATGACTCGTTCAATTTCTTTGTCGCGTCCAATCACTGGATCAAGACGTTGGTCGTAATCAGGGTGGGTGAGGTTAATCATAAATGGGTGAGTCGGGGCAGGGAGATCATCGGTTTCTGAAACATCATTAGTGGCGGCAAAGCTGGCAGTTAGTTCGGGAAGTTTTGACGCGCTTTTGAGAATCATATCAATTTGTTTGGCTATGGCTTGGGTGTTCCAATGATTAGCGGAAGTAAATTCATAAAGAGCGGGCCCGGGGTTATCAATAATTGCTTTCAGTAGATGTTCGGTCCCAATGTAGTAGTGTTTGGCCTTGTAGGCGAGGAGAGCAGCTTTGGCAATCAGGCCTTGGCTGGCCGATGAAAAACTCGCCGGTGCCCCAGTTATGGGCATCATGCTTTTTAGAAAGTCGTCAAGAGCGGCTAGATCAAGTTTTGTTTGTTCAAGCAGTTCATGGCCAAGTGTTCCATGAACGTGGGCCAGTCCTAAAAGTAGATGGGCTGGCTCAATGCTTGAATGCCCAAAAGTTGTCGCTATCTCGGCAGCTTGCTGTAAGGAGGCGCGAAGGTGTTGGCTGAATTTATTAAATACATTTTGCTCCATATTCAGTAAAAGTTGAAATAATTAGGTATTTTGGAAGTTTTTTAATTTTATGGTATAATGGTAACGCTAATTTAGCGCGGTAAGCGGTGCAGTAAATGATCCTATATAGAAAGTGGTTGTTGACCTATCAACAATAAAAGCACTAAAATTCAAGACAAACTATAAAAGTTTTATAAATTCACAAAATGTAAATTTTTAGAATCCCCTTTTTCATTAGTTATTTTTTTATTTACCTATAGTAAATACATCAGAAACGCTTACGCTATTGTAATTATTATATAATGCTATTGGCTATTTCGTCAAAAGATAAGAGATGCTTCTCTGGCATCATTTTTGGGCGGTTTCGCGCCTAAAGAAGGGTTATGTTTTTTTCATCATCAGGCCGTTCTTATCTAGGGATTGATATAGGGTCAGTCAGCATTAAGGTTGTAGAGTTGAAAGATGTCAACAAGGTGCCTGAATTGTTAACTTATGGTTTGGCCGAACTACCCCTGGACAAATCGCCCGGAGATTCTGAGACAAGCATGGCTGATATAGCAGCTACTATTACCGAGACTTGCAAAAAAGCTCAAACCAAATCCAAGCTGGCGTTTGCCGCCTTGCCCACCTACGCCGTGTTTACATCTATTATTAGTTTGCCGAAAATGTCTAAAAATGATCTTAAATCAGCTATTCATTTTGAGGCCAAGAAAGTTATGCCCTTGCCGGTGGAAGAGATGATTCTTGACCCACAAGTGCTGGACGAGGCCGGGCCCAATGGATCTATGAGAGTCCTTTTAACTGGCGCCCCCAAAACGATAGTTGATCGTTACTTAAAAATTTTTCAAAAAACTGGATTAATGCTTTTAGGACTTGAAACTGAAGGTTTCGCCCTGATTCGATCTTTGGTTGGCCGCGATCGAGCGCCGACCATGATTATAGATATGGGCGCCTCAACTACTGATATATTGGTTATTGATAACAATATTCCGTTTCTGAATCGCAGTATTGATATGGGGGGGTTAAACGTCACCAAATCTATCAGTCGGAGTTTAGACATTTCTTTACCGCGCGCCGAACAATTCAAGTTTGACATTGGCCTTAGCGCGTTGGAATCGTCAAATAGTGAAATACCGCGCACTATTGAAGAAGCGATCACGCCGATATTAAATGAAATTAAATATACCATTACAATTTTTCAGGGGCAGTCAAAAAAGACAATAGAGAAAATTATTCTTTCCGGTGGTTCTTCTTTACTCGCTAATTTCGCTGGTTATCTTTCGCAAAAGTTGAACATCCGAGTGTATGTTGGCGATCCGTGGGCGAGAGTGCGCTATCCCGTAGAGTTAAAGGGAATGTTGCAAGAATCAGCGTCGCGTTTTGCCATCGCCGTAGGGTTGGCCATGAGAGATATTAAATAAAAGTTTTAATTCAAAATTCATAAGTCAAAATGCAAAATTCCAAGGCAAAATTAAAAAGTAATGTACGGCACGGTGCTACTCTCTCGGTTTAACTATTATGTTTTTTATAATATTGCCGCCGTACATTGAATAGAGATTATTGGCCTAAGATACGAAACTTGATTACTTTTAACTTGTATTTTTGACTTCTGCCTTTTGAATTTTGACTTATTTTTATGGATGTTAATTTACTGCCGGACGAATTAAAAAAGCGCGAGGAAGAAGAGTTGCGACGTAAGTTAAAAGAGCCTATTGAGGTGCCTATGTCATCTCCGATTAAGGATGCGACAGACAAGCAGCGTCATCTTTCTGTGCCCGCCTCAAACGCGCCATCAGCCAAAGCAGAGGAGCCAAAACTGCCGCATCTTCGCGAAGAGTCCTATCTTCATAAAGTTACTCCTGAAGGTAAAATTATTCACGAAGCTAAGCGAGCCGCCGCCCCCTTGGTGCGTTCTGGATTGCCATGGTGGCGTCGGTTATTGAATTTTTTCCGGACTCCTGTACGCCGGGTGGTAGTATCCCCCGCTCCAAAAGGGGGGCCGATATCTCCTTCTGCCTTGCCATCATCAATTCCACCCAAACCAGCGGTCGTCAAAGAATCAACGCCAACGCCTCCGCCGGTGCCTGGGCGAGCGCCCGGTGTCGCGATTGAGAAAGCCACGCCGCCAATTTATCCATTCGCAAGCGATGCTTTGGTCAAACAGCCAGCTATTCCTGAACCAGCCAAGATCGCAACCCCGCCGGCGCCCGCGTCAGTACCGGCGATAGCCATCGTTTCGGCCCTTCGTCCGTTAGCCAAAGAAGCGCCAACTGCGCCGCCAGTGACCATAAAACCAGGCGATACCAAAGTAACCGCCACACCACTTGGCCCGCCGCCGTTTGGCATCAACCTGTTGCCGCCGGATTGGTCATGGAATTTATCGGTCACTGCTCAGTTTAGGCGCAGAGTTTTGCTGGCTTTAGTTATTATTTTTGTGGTCAGCTTATTGGGCAGTTACATCGGAAGTTATTTTTTTGTGTCTTATAAAAAACAGCGCCTTGGTGAATTCCAGACAGCCAAACAAACTATAGAGAGCGATATCGCGAAATACCAGCTCAAGGAAGCAGAATGGGCCAAGCTTAACAGTCGGCTTAAGTTAATTGCCGCCTTACTGCGAGAGCACGTGATGGTCACTCCAGTGTTTGCATTTTTAGAGGAAACAGTCAGTCCTTTAGTGCAATACACGTCCGCTTCTTTTACTAACGACGGCGCTATAGCCGTGACGGCCGAGACGGTCAGTTATGAAGAGATGGCCAAACAAGTACTGGCTCTTAGGGCAGATCAGGCTCGAGTGGCTAAGGTAGACATCAGTTCTTTTGATTTTGATCAAGGCAAACAAATTGTCACTTTCGGCTTAAAAATTAGTCTTAAACCAGAGGTTTGGCATTATGGCAAATTCTAAAAATATTCTGCAGGTAGAGCAGGGCGCCAAGAATTTCACCACCAAGGTTACGGAGCGCTATTTTTTGCCGCTGACTATTGTGTTGCTGGCGGCTTCCGCCGCGTCTATTTATTTAATTTTTGGCAAGACCTATCAGTCGTTTCGCAGTGGTCAGGACTCACTAAAAGTTAAAGAAGCGGAACTCGCGCTTAGTGACGCACGACGGCAATTGGTGAGGTTGCAGAAGCACGCGGCGGAGCTGGAGTCAATTCCTGCGGTCGAGCGTGAACGAATGGAAATAGTTCTGCCCACGGGGCCTAACGAGTTGGAAACTCTTGTTCAGCTGGAGGCTTTTATGAATAATCTCAATTTGCCCTTAGGTAAATTCAGTTTCGCGGCTGGGTCTCAACCCAGCGGCAATGTCGCCGCCAAGAGCGTTTCCTCAAATCAGGATGCTGATTTTATTGCCGCTAAGACCTTATCCGACGCCGTGAACATCTCTTTTAAGGCCAATGAGTATGAATCCTTAAAGAAGGTGCTGGCCGTCGTTCAGCAGAATCTGCGACTTTTGGATATTGAGAGCTTTATTTACAACAGTACAGACGGATCGGCGAGCCTAAAGATAACCACTCGTCATCTGCCGTAATTATTTGTATGCCCCGCACCTTTCGGCGTTCCGAACGCCAGTACTAAATCACATTACCCTCTATGACCAATCATAATGCTTATTCAATCCAGCCAAACATTGGCCTCGGCGTTCGTCATGAACGTTATGGCCTAATTATGGCCGGAATCGTTTCTTTTGGGCCAGTCTACCATAGACTGGAGCCCATAAGAACGCTAACGCCGTAAAGGTGCGGGGTATGCCGCCTCCAAGTATAAAAATAATTCCGCGCCGGCGATTGATGCTTTTCACGTTTTTGATCATAGTCGCGTTGATCGGAGGATCCTTTCAGTATTGGGACAAGATTATAGGCTTTTTCCAGTCAGCCAGTCCTATTGAAGAAACAGCGGGCGAGACCATCTCTGACGCGGATAGATTATTTAAATCGGATTTTTGGCAGTCTCTAAAATTATATGGACGTTTACCCATTGAGCCGCGCCCGACGGGCCGGGCGAATCCGTTTTTGGCGACATTGGGCTCGGCCAATACGCCAGGATCGCGAGATGCCTTGCGTGTCCGCCATGCTCTCACCATTATTTCGGCGCTGGCCAAATATCGTCAGGACATAAGTCTGTATCCAAAAGGGGAATCAGTGGAGGTGGGCGCCGAGGGGGCGCGTTGCTTGGCTCCGGCCGGCTGGCTTAGCAAAGAAGCCTGCGAAAAGGCGGTGAATCAGTATTTAGATTCAGCGCCGCGCGATCCTGGTAATAATAAGTATTTGTATACGAGCGACGGTGCTTCCTACACTTTGAAAGTGGACTTAGAAACCGCTCCAGATTTAGAATATACGGTTCCGGCTACGAAACCTTAAAAAAATGTGAAATATAGAATGGAGAATGTAACGATTGAGAATTATGAATCATGAATGATGAATTATGATAATTCTGTATTCAATATTCTAAATTCTATATTCTATCAACAACATGCCTCTCAACGTCTTGGATCAGAAATTTTTGGATAGCCAGCTCGTCACGGCCTTGCAGAAGAAAAATTTGGTCAGCGGTGAAGAAATTGCGGCTTGGCGTGCTCGCGGATCAGCATCAGATGATTTGAAATCATTGGTGATGACGAAGCATGTCATTAACGAGGAAGATTGGGTTCGCCTGTTGGGAGATGTTTGGGGGATTCCCTATAAGGATTTGACGGGCTTAGTCACTCCGCCGTCAGTACTTCAGGCTATTACCGAATCGGCCGCCAAGAATTATCACATGGTTGCTTTTGAGCGGAGCGGCAAAGATCTTTCTGTTGGCTTGGTGAAGCCTCATGACGTCGCCGCTCTTGAGGTGCTGGAGTTTTTAAGCAAAGAACATAATTGGCGTATTCGTTATTTTATTATTTCGGAAGCAAGTTTCCAGGCAGCGGTGAGGCAGTACCATACTCTTTCCAAAGAAATTGAATCCGTGCTTACGCAGGCCGAAGAAAAATTCGCCGATGTTGTCGCCACCGAACAAGAGGAAGTTGACGAAGTGGTCAAGCGCGCGCCGGTGGCTAAGATTGTTTCGGTAATCATTCAGCATGCTGTTGAGGGCAAGGCTTCCGACATTCACATTGAGCCATTAATGCGTGAAAGCAGAGTGCGCTATCGTATTGACGGTATTTTACATATCTCTCTGCTCTTGCCTAAATACATTCACAATGCGGTGGTATCGCGCATTAAAGTGCTGTCTAACCTCAAGCTGGATGAGACTCGCTTGCCGCAAGACGGGCGCATTCGTTTAAATGTGGAGGGGCGTGATGTTGACTTGCGTATTTCCGTGCTACCCTTGGCAGACGGCGAAAAGGTGGTGATGCGTGTTTTAGACGCTTCAGTTACGCCGCCAACGCTTGCTGATTTGGGCTTTCGTGATGACACCAGGGCCGTCATTGAAAAAAGCATCAAACGGCCGCACGGTTTGTTTTTAGTAACCGGACCAACTGGATCGGGCAAATCCACAACTCTGTTTGCCGTCCTAAATTTATTGAACCGTGAAGGCGTTAATATCATCACTTTGGAAGATCCCATAGAATATTACGTCAAGGGCGTGAACCAGTCGCAGGTGCGGCCGGAAATCGGCTACACTTTCGCGAATGGCCTTCGGTCAATTTTGCGCCAAGACCCCGATGTTGTTATGGTTGGCGAAATTCGCGATAATGAAACGGCGGAGTTGTCCATCCACGCTGGTCTTACCGGGCATTATGTGCTCTCCACCCTTCACACCAACGACGCCTTGGGGGCGGTGCCGCGCATGCTGGACATGAAAGTTGAACCTTTTTTAATGGTGTCAACGCTGGACACCATTGTTGCTCAGCGCTTGGTGCGCAAGCTCTGCCCTGATTGTCAGGCGCCAGTGGAGAATGTTAAGCAACTCATAGAGATAGTGATTGCGGAATTCACTTCTTTGTCCGCAGAATTAAGGCCAACTATCGCTCCCGATACCAAACTGTACCATTCAGTGGGTTGCGCCAAGTGTAGTAATACCGGTTACCGTGGGCGATTAGCCATTGCCGAAGCCATTACCATGACTCCGGAAATGCAGCAGGTGGTAATGGGCGGCAACAAGCCCGAAGAGGTGAAAGCCGAACTTAAACGGCAGAAGTTTTTCAATATGCGTCAAGACGGTATGTTGAAAGTTTTGCAGGGCATGACCAGCATTGAAGAAGTGATAAGGGTGACGACGGACTAACTTTGAATAATTTCTAAGCACTAATCTCTAATTTCTAAACAAATCTCAATACTTAAATTACAAATATCAAATTTGCGTTATTGGAATTTAGAAATTGTTTACCCCGTTAGAAATTAGATTGTAATACACCCATACGATATGTACTTGACGCGAAATAACCTTATTTTCCTCATAGTAAACATTATTATATTTCTAACGGGGTTTAGAGATTAGGAATTAGATATTAGAAATTCTTTATCAATGAGAGATATGTCAAAGCTATCTAAAACTAAACCAACCAAAACAAAAGTAAAAGATAAAACCATTCTGATTATAGAGGACGATCGTTTTGTCTCCGGCATGTACGCGGACAAATTGATTTCCGTCGGTTTTAAAGTGCACAGCGCCTTTGATGGCGAGGCTGGTTTGAACTTGGCTCTGGCCAATCATCCGGACATCATTTTATTGGATGTTATGTTGCCTATCATTGACGGGTTTGAAGTATTGCGACGCTTAAAGTCCAATAAAGAGCTGGCCAGCGTCCCAGTTATTATCCTTAGCAACTTGGGTGACCCCGAGCAAGTGAAAACTGGTCTTAAGCTTGGCGCCAGTGACTATATGATTAAGGCCTATTTTGTGCCGTCCGAAGTCCTGGCTCATATACAAGCTTTAGTTAAATAATCCTATACCAGCCTATGGCTGGAATATTTTAAATTCTATATTCCAAATTCTATCAATAGCATGACCAATACATCAAATCCACAGCCTCAATTCCACGATGCTTTAGTTGTCGCCGACAAACAGGGGGCCTCGGAAGTTCACTATGCCGTGGGCAGTTCTCCAATTATGCGATTGGCTGATAATTTCGTACCCATTGACGGTTTTCCGGCTCTGACTCCCGAGCAGGCCGAAGAAATAACCGCCTCGTTTTTAAGTCAAAGTGAACAAGAGTACCTCCGCGCCCGGCGCGAGATAACCGGCGCTTACACTTTTCCCAATGGCTTGCGATGTCGTTATCATGTTTTTTTTCAGAAAGGATATCCATCTTTTTCCATTCATCTACTGCCGCAAAATTTGCCCACCATTGAGTCGCTTCGCCTTCCTAAAATAGTGGAGACGTTAAGCAAACTGCCGCACGGTTTGGTGGCGGTAACCGGGCCGTATGGCTCGGGGCGATCTTCAACAATTGCGGCGCTCTTGAACTCCATTAATCAAACTCGCGCGGCCCGCATTTTAACATTGGAGTCGCCCATAGAGTTTATTTTTGACAGCGCCAAAAGTTTAGTGGAACAGCGAGAAGTTGGCCGCGATGCCGAATCTTATGAAGCGGCTCTGCGTCAGATTCTGGGTGAAGATGTTGACGTGGTGATGGTGGCTGAAGTGACGAGCGCCAATGTCGCTTCTTTACTGATGGAGCTTGCCAGCAGTCGCTTAGTATTGGCAATGTTTGATGACCCCACTTCTGTTAAAGTCATTGAACATATCCTCTCTTTGTTTCCGGCCGCCGAAGAAGCTATAATACGCTCAACGCTGGCTGACGTGCTGGGTGGCGTGGTGGTTCAGCGCATATTATCGCGGGCGCAAGGCGGGCGAACCATGATCTGTGAAATACTTTTGGGCACCCCTTCCATTAAAACCATCATTCGTGATGGAAAACTGATACAACTGGTCAACATAATTCAAACCTCTCGCGCCGAAGGATTAATCAGTCTGGATCAGGCCTTGGCCGAAGCGGTCAGAGCCAATGAGATTTCTGCCGATGATGCCCAAAGAGAAGCCGTGGACCCGCATTATTTGCAGTCGCTCTTCAAGAGAGGAGCCTAATTAAGAATATTGAATATAGAATTTAGAATAAAAATCTATATTATATTATGAAAATCGTCGTCAATTAGCAATCAATCCCTATATTCATTATTCCATATTCCATATTCTAACAATGGTATGCCCCAATTCTCCTACAGCGCAATAAATAAAAATAATGAGCCCGTGGAAGGGGTGGTGGAAGCCGCTGACGAAAATACGGCCGCGGATATTTTGATTGAACACGGGCTGGCTGTAGTTAGTTTGGCCTCCGCGCAAAAGCCGATTTGGCAGCGTTCCCTCACGGGCTGGGAGCACGTTAAATCACGCGATATAGTCATTCTTTTCCGTCAGCTTTCCGTGCTTATCTCCGCCAATGTGCCGATGGTGCAGGCCGTGCGCGTGCTTGAAGGTCAGGTGGACAATGCGACATTAAAAAGAACAGTCGGAGAGCTGGCCGCGGATATTGACGGCGGAGCCAAGCTGTCGCAGTCCATGAGCCGCTATCCTCATATTTTTAGCGACCTTGATTGCAGTTTGATTCAGACTGGCGAAACTTCCGGTAAACTGGACGAAGTTCTGGAATATGTGGCTAACCAGAAAGAGCGCGACTATGATCTTACTAAAAAGATTCAAGGGGCCATGATTTATCCGGCCCTGGTAGTGTCTTTAATGGTAGTAGTGGGTAGCGTGATGATTATCTTCGTTATTCCTAAGCTGACTGATCTGCTTCAGCAGGGTGGCGTAGAGTTGCCGCTGGCAACGCGCATTTTGATGAAAACATCGGCTATCATTACTCACTGGTGGTGGATTATTATTATTCTTGTCGCGGGCGCCGTGGTCGGCCTTAGAATGTTTATCAAAACAGATTATGGTCGGTGGCACTGGGACGCCCTTAAATTACGCATTCCTCTTTTTGGCAAATTGTTTCAACGCGTGTATTTGGTGCGGTTTTGTCGGTCATTTCAGACTTTGCTTATAGGCGGTATTACTGTCACGCGCGCCCTGGCCATTGTTTCTGAAGTTGTTGGCAACACCATTTATCGCCAGCTTATTGAGAGAACAATTAAAGAAGTAGAGGGCGGTAACTCCATCAGCACGGTCTTTGCCCAGAGCGCGTTTATTCCGCCCATGGTGCCGCAGATGATGGCTATTGGCGAGCAGACCGGTAAATTAGATGACATCTTGGAGAAAATCAGCCAGTTTTATACTCGCGAAATAGACAATACCGTTCAAAATATAACTTCCTTTATTGAACCATTTGTGATTATTGTTATTGCTGGCGGCGTGGGTCTTCTCTTTGCCGCCGTTATTCAGCCAATATACCAGTTGTCGTCCGGAGCATTCTAGGCTCTTTGTGATATTTATGGTATCATTATGAATAATAATTATGAAATTAAGGGTGTGGATAACTAATTTTCCATGCCGTTATTATGAAAGGGGGTGAGAACATGATAAAGCGAAAAGGTTTTACCTTAATTGAACTCTTGGTTGTTATCGGTATTATCGCCCTGCTCTCAACCCTCGCCGTGGTAGCTTTGAATAATGCTCGGGCAAAAGCACGAGACGGTAAGCGCGTGGCAGACATTAAGCAGATGCAAACCGCACTGGAGCTTTACTACGCGAACCGTAACCAAAATGCGTATCCAATATCGACAGCAGCTGGAACTGCCGCCTTGGTTCTTGGGGATACTTCGACTGCGGTTAATTCAAGTTGTCTGGATGATGATGGGTGGTCAGGATCCGGGACTAGCACTGCGGGTGGTGCGGCGAATTGCTATGGCACAATATATATGGGTCAAGTACCATCTAATCCAACACCAACTGCTGGTACCGCTTATACCTATGTTAGCGATGCTAGTGGTGCTACGTATACTATGACATTTGGTCTAGAGGGGGTAACAGGATCTTTGAACGCAGGTGGGCACACCGCGACTCCTGCTGGAATTCAGTAATTTGATATCTTGCAATTTGAGTGAGTTTCAAAAGCACCCTTTTGGGTGCTTTTGAAGTTGAGCTTTGTATTTTACAAATTTGTCTTGCGTGCGATTTTCTTATATACTCATTACATTCTAAATCAACTTTATCAACTTTAGTAATTTGTTATGGATACAGTTAATCCTAAATTATCAGCAATTATCTCATACGTTAAATTAATTTTTAAAAGATCATTCGTCGCCGTGCTTAACGAGCGGGTGCAATTGGTGTTGATTCTAATCCTTGGAGCTGCTCTTCGGCTCATTAATTTGGGCAATCAGCCATATTGGGGAGATGAAGCTCTTTCCGCAGGAGTTTTGCGCCATTACGCAAACTTGGGCGATCTCATTCAGTATGTCCGCCTCATTGAATATTATCCTCCACTTTCATATATCCTATTGCATTTCTGGTCTGGTATTTTTGGGGATAGCGTTCTAGCCATGCGTTCCCCTTCAATGATTCTTGGCACTATTACTATATTCGTAACATACCTATTTGGGCAGACCATGTTTAATGGCCGGCGCGTTGGTCTATACGCCGCCTTGATTGTGGCCGTTTTGCCGATGCAAATCAATTTTAGTCAGTCTATCAGACCCTATGCAATGATTTCCTTATTTGGTCTTCTCGCCGCATTTGCTTACGTACGTTATAACCAGGAGCGCTCTTTCGTCGCCATTATTCTCTATGTAATCTCTTCGGTGCTAGGACTTTATGCTCACTATTCTTTTATTTTCATTCTATTACCCGTGGCCGTTTTTTGGATAATTGAAACACTATTGCGCGATAAAGAATCATTAGTACGTAGTTTTATAACATGGTTGTCAGTCCATGCTGTTATATTCCTAGCATTTTATCCTTGGCTTGAATTTTTTCTTTATAAATTGATCTTTAATAAATACATAATATTCTCGCTTCCAGAGTCTATGCATTTCGCGCTCCGCGATGTTAGTTTCTTTGGCATCACCGTTGGTCAGTTATTATGGACGTCTAAGGGTTTGCCAGTAAGCAGGATAGAAGTTTTTTCCATTTTATTGGTTAAGCTAGCATTGATAGGTTTTGTGGCATACCTTTTTTGGGTTAAAAATGAGCAGATCCGCCAGTTGTTTAAAGGGCATGCTAGTGCCATCACTTTTTTGTCATGGATGATTATAGTGCCGATGACAATGTATCTTTTTTCTCCGGTTTCTATTCCTTATACACCAATTCCTCAACAGCACATAATTATTGTTTCAATCATGGTGGCTTTATTCATAGCCGTCATTATTGATCAATTTTCTTTGAAACTGCAGTTATTATTTATTTCTTTATTCTTAACCAGTTTATTGACCTTTACAGTAAATGTTATAGGTGACGATTCTCTTTGGGATGTGCAGTACCGCTTAGAGGGCATCGCTTCCTTTATAAATGATAATTATAACAAGGGCGATATAGTTGTTTCGGGGTACAATATTTTGCGCACCGACTTAAATTATTATTTGCGTCCCGAACTATCAACTATCGGTTTTTATCCTACAAACTATTACGGTATTGATTTTATGAATAGTCGGGATACGATGGGTTTGGCTGAAACTGAATTTCATTTTCATCTTGGCCAGCCAACACAGCAGGAATTTTTCTCGCGAATGGATAATCTAGTTAAATTCAACAAGGCTAAACGTATCTGGTTGACCTTTTTCATCTGGCCCACTTGGATGGAAAATTGGGCAAAAGAACGAGGTTGGAACAAAGAGTTTTCTTCAATCCATAAACTTTTGCCGTTAGAATTATACGAGAAGAAAGTTGAAAATAAATAGCCGTTGTCCAGCATAATTAAGGATGGCCCCAATAAACTATACCTTGAGAGCTATGTTTACTGAGTGCCACAACGTCATGCATAGGAATGGGTACTCACTATAATTTTTATTCAAGTGTATTTTTTTGATTTTCACGGCAGTCGTTGCTTGTTTGTCAATATGCTTTACTGTTGGTTACTATTGGCGACAGTTATATTCAAAATATGATTGATCAAAGCATTGATTATTATGAATGATCAAGAGTATCAAACAATACATGAACTAGAGCATAGATATTGGTGGCATATAGGAAGAAGATATATTGTCAAAACCATACTAAAAAAATACTTATCAACAAATGGCAATCAACTTATACTTGATATTGGTTGTGGTACGGGTGGTAACTTTAATACCCTAAGAGATTTTGGAAAAGTTGTTGGAGTGGACAATTCTAAGCAAGCATTAGAATTCGCACAACAAAAAGGCCACACCGAGACGGTGGTAGCGTCAGCTATTGACCTACCATTTACAGATCAGAAATTTAATTGCGTAGTTATGCTTGATGTCCTTGAACACATAGAAGACGATTATTCTGCGCTAGAAGAGGCATATAGGGTATTGAAACCGAACGGTGGTTTCTTATTAACAGTTCCTGCATATCAGTGGCTTTGGAGCGGACACGATGAAGCATTGGGGCATATAAGACGTTATGTAAAGAATAAGATCATTAAAAAAGTAATAGACGCTGGATTCTATATTGAGTTTCAAAGTTATGCCATAAGTATACTTTTTCCCATTATTGCTTTGTATCGACTCGTAACCAGAACGAGCAAAATGGAACAAACTTCATCTTATGTGGTCGTACCTGAATTTATGAACTCATTTTTCATGTGGTTATTATGTATCGAAGGTTTAATGTTTCGACTGGGAATTAATTTGCCGTTTGGGACATCTATCGTCATTTATGCTAGTAAAAGAGATTAAGCAAAACTCATACGTCGAGACTCGGTACTTGGCTGATGATCAATAATGCCTTTAATAAATAATCAAGGACGATATAATTGAGTATATAGTATGGGAATTAATTTTAAAAAAGCATATACCTTGCATTTACGTTTAGTGGAATCAGTAAAAAATGAATTCTTCATAGCATTATTAGTTTTCATTTTAATCGGTAACGTATTCTTGTTGCCGTCTATACTTAACAAAAAAACAATATTGCCAACGAACGTCATTATTGGTCTTGATTCAATATATAAAGGCAACGAGCTCCAGGAACAGGTAAGCGGAAATAGTTTATTGTCTGATTTAACGCAATATGTATATCCAAGTATTGTATTTACGAAGGAACGTATTGACTCTGGGCAGTTGCCAATGTGGAACCCCTATACAATGAATGGGGCTCCATTCATTGCAAACGGCCAATCTTCAGTTTTTGATTTCACCAAAATAATCGGGTATTTTTCCCGTCTAGATGCGCAAGAGATATTCGAAAGTTCGTTATTGTTTGTGATCATATTTGGCGGATTTTTCATGTATCTGTTTTTACGCGCATTTTCTGTAGAAACATTTGGCGCACTGATTGGTTCTGTAATATTCGTTTTATCCGGCCCAATGACAGCGTGGTTGGGGTATCCTCTTTCTAGCGCCTTCTTGTGGTTACCATTTATTCTCTGGAATATAAATAATATTTCAACGTCACGACGAGTGCGCTGGATCGTTATTGGAGCCATTGGCGTAGCGGCGCAGTTTTACTCAGGACAACCACAAATGTCGTTATTAATTTTTTGTATAATAGCAATCTTCACATTATTTCTGGCCTATTTTCAATCACCAAGTGTTATCAAGGAACGGGCTCACTATTATTTTCGCCTAGTATCATCGGTGATTATAATGATTATTTTGGGATTATCCATGGCGGCTCCGCAGGTAATTCCTACAGTTGAATATATTGTGCAGAGCGAGGCATTGGAACAGGGCCGCGATCCTTATCTATCGTTAAGCACAGAGACCGTAAATGTTGCCGAGATACCGGAGAAGCATAATGCGAAAGATCGTCGATCTGGTTTGGCTAATTTTTTGGTACTTTTGTACCCCGATTTTTTTGGTAATCCAGTATCAAATTCTATGGTTGGTGTTAGGAGTCAAATTATACTCAATAATAATGAAAGAGCTGGTTTTATAGGAGCCTCTGCTACTGCGTTGGCTATAGTGGCAGTATTATTTAGCAAAAGGAAATTTTCCAAGTATCGCACTTTTTGGTTTTTAGTGGCAGTATTTTGTCTACTAATAATTGTTAATTTTTCTTTCATTGGCTTCATTGGATACGTATTTCCGTTTAGTAAAATAAAACTTGAACGCATTCGTTTCGTTTTCGTTTTTTCTTTAGCAATCCTAGCCGCCATTGGAGCAGATGTTATGATGGAAGAAGTTAAAAAATATCTATCAAATATTAAACACCATCAGCCACTTAGCAGACCATTTTATAGTAATAACATTCCAATTCCTCCAGCCACTATTCTTGCATACTTGAGCATTCTTGTTACTTTAATACTGCCAGCGTTATGGGGATATATAGTATTCACGGAAGTGCTCATGCGTGATATTCTTTGGATTTTTTTTGTTGCACTCTTATTTATATGCACTGTAATCATTGGCATTTTCCACAGTAAGTTTAATACTTTCTATATAAAAGCTGGATTGTTCATGGCCGTTATTGCTCCGCTATTTTATTATGCTATGATTCTGCATCCACGCTCATCGCGGGAGTTGGTTTATCCAAAGACCAATGCTTTAGAATTTCTTCAAGATCATGCTGGCTTATATCGTTTTACAAGTTTTAAGTATAAATACTATCCCACTACTGCTGTTATTCCAAATAGTAGCACTATATGGCATTTACAAGATATCCGTGGCTATGATCCACTGGCTCCTGGGCGATACCAGATATTGCAAAAACACATACGTGGTATTGAAAATAATTTAGTTGTTGCAGATCAGCGATGGTATTATGCCTTTTTTGCAGGTGATGCCTTTAGATTAATGGGTGTTAAATATTTTGTTCAATCAAAAAATGATCTAGAAAATATTGAATTACGACAACGCTCGGACCTCTCTTTGGTTTATTCTGACGATTCAGTAAATATTTATGAAAATAAATCTGTCTTGCCGCGCGCATTCATTGCTTACAACATTCAGCTCGTGAGAAGTCCCGAAGAAGCACTGTCAACATTTACGGCATCGCAATTTAATGAAGATAAAACAGCGATATTAGAAGACAAACAAATGCCAGCTGATTTATTAAACAAAGTTGATGCTTCTGGTGATTTAATAAGTGCGGCCAACATCACAGAATATCAGAACGAGAAAGTTAAAATAGCAACCGACAGTCAATACGATGGGTTATTAGTTCTAACAGATTCATATTATCCCGGATGGAGAGCCTATGTTGATGGTAAAGAGCAAAAAATCTATCCAGCTAATATAGCTTTTCGCGGAGTATTCGTGCCTAAGGGCAAACACATTGTGACGTTTATATATACACCAACTTTTTGGACAGCGTCTGTAATTTTTGCCATATTGGCACTGACTGTAGTGATGGTACTGTTAATTTTAGATTTATTGGGTAGCAAATCAATCAATAAGTCACTTCACAGCAATGCCATATCACAATAAAAAAATAATTGTGGTGATGCCCGCCTATAATGCGGAAAAAACCCCGTTACAAGATGACCACAAGATTCATACCCAACGCACCAGTCCCGCACCGATCCGCCATGGACGGATGGTGCGGGACGGTGCGGGGTTTCCTGCCTTGCCGGCAGGCAGGCGCTCCCCCAATCTCTGTGGAGGCCTTGACCATAAAGTCGAGGAGCTTCACTTATGCGTTTATCCTCGGGTTTGCCAGATTGGGTTCATACACAGCTTTTACCCTGTGGCTTTCTTGTAACGGGGTAAACTCTGGTGAAAACCCACAACGACCGCTTGTGGCTATTGACATATAAATAACCGTTGTATATACTTTGGTTATTCACCTTCGCCAGAAATACATGAGGATGAAGTATGCATCGGCTATGAGCAACATCCTCGGCTCTCTTCGGTGAGGATGGAAGCTTCGGCGGATTCCGTCGAATGATAATAATTTTGGAACTTCATATGAAGACCGTCATCAATATTAAAGCCGACAAGGCGGTAAAACAGCAGGCGCAGGAGGTCGCTCGTGAATTGGGCTTGCCCTTGAGCACTGTGATTAATGCCTACCTTAAGGAGTTTATTCGCGGTCGTCAGGTTTATCTCTCGGCGGCGCCGCGCATGACGCCAGCGCTTGAGGCAATTCTCGGTCGGGTTGAGGCCGATATCAAGACCGGGCGCAATATCTCGCCGAAATTTGCGTCTGCGAAGGCAATGGATGATTACCTTGATGAAGTATGAACATTGTCCTGCATAAGGACTTCATCAAGGCGTATAAGAAGTTGCGGCCAGCCCAAATGGAAAAATTTAAGGAACGTCGAAACATTTTTCTAGAGGATCCATTCAACTCAATACTTAAGAATCATCAACTTCACGGGCGCTATCATGGGTACAGAAGCATCGGCATCGCCGGCGATCTTCGGGTAATTTACAAAATGATTTCAGATGACGTTTGTTTATTTGTGATTATAGACACGCACAGCAATCTTTATAAATAGCGCATTAGCTAATTAAAATTGATGCCATATCATAATAAAAAAATAATTGTGGTGATGCCCGCGTATAATGCGGGTAAAACTTTGATGAAAACCTATAATGATTTACCGCACGAGATGATTGATGAGGTGATATTGGTTGATGATGCCAGTCGCGACGATACTGTGGAGGTAGCAAAAACATTACCGGTGCATGTCGTCGTGCACAAAAAAAATCGCGGTTATGGCGGCAACCAGAAAACATGCTATAAGACCGCGCTGGAAAGGGGAGCGGATATTATGGTGATGGTGCACCCGGACCATCAATATGACCCTAAATTTATTCCAGAAATGATTAAAACCATGGTTGATGACGGTTACTGGGCGGTTTTTGGCTCCCGAATGATTAACCGTTCAGATGCCTTAGCTGGCGGTATGCCGCGCTGGAAATTCTTTTTTAATATCGTGCTTACTAAAATAGGTAATTTTTTTCTGGGCACTAATCTTACGGAATTTCATTCCGGTTTTCGCGCTTATGATCGCCGCGTTTTTGAACAAATTGATATTGAGATGAATTCCGATGATTTTGTATTTGATACGCAAATTATTATTCAACTTGCCGCTCGTGGAATTAAGATTAAAGAAATCCCCATTACCACCCGTTATTTTCCAGAATCGTCGCAAATTGGCCTTTGGCCATCAATCAAATACGGCTCGGAAATTTTATACAATATTTTTCTCTACAAAACCGGCTTGCGGAAATTTTAGTCCAACATAATATGCGCCCAACGGGCTAGGCCATTTGATTATGGGGCTTGGGCTATGTATCACCGTACTAGTACAATGATACATAGGGTTGCCTCGCGTGCTAATTGATTGTTGTAAGTTTGCAGTCAAGTTCTGACTAAGAACTTTTGACTAAGAGAGTTAAGGTCGCTACACTGATAAACATGGTTCGCTCAATGATAATTCTAAGCCCATGCTATTTTTAATTTATATTTCCACGGGTTTCGTAGGGTTGAATGTCGGCAGTTTTTTGAATATGCTGACTATCCGGCTGGCAAACGAAGAGTCGCTCAAAGTCCAGCGTTCATATTGTCCACACTGTCGGCATGTGCTAGCAGTCAAAGATTTGATTCCGGTCATTAGTTTTTTGTGGCTCAAGGGCAAATGCCGCTACTGCCGCACGCCAATTTCTTGGCAGTATCCGCTCGTAGAGCTCGCCACCGCTTTTATGTTTATTTTAGTTGCGGCCCGTCATTTTGAACCCGCTACATACTACATACTACCCACTACCTACTCAACATTACTTCGCGATCTCATTTTCACCTCCGGCCTCATCGCTCTTTTTATTTTAGATTTTCGCTGGTATATTGTGCCCGATGAAGTTTCAATTCCGCTTATTATTTTTGCTCTCCTCGCCAATATTTTTTTGGGCATACCTTTTGCCTCTCTACTGCTGGGTATGGCTATTGGCGGGGGACTGTACTTTTTATTATGGTTTGTTTCTCAAGGCCGTTGGGTCGGCGCCGGAGATATTCGTTTAGGTCTGCTTCTCGGTGCCATACTTGGCACGAAGGGAGCTCTTGCCGCTCTTTTTATTGCTTATATGATTGGCGGTATTATCGCCGTTTTCTTACTTGCCACCGGGCAAAAGAAATTTGGCAGTAAATTGCCCATGGGTACTTTTTTGACTATGGGGACCTTTATTGCGATGGTCTATGGGCAGTTAATATATTCTTGGTTTTGGCAACCTTTGATTTAGAAATAAATACTAACTATAAGTCTATAGCGCGAGCATAGTGACCGTAATCGCTTCGTTAAAATTCTTCATCAAATCGGACGTAGGCATCTATAAATAATTCCTCATCACCCTTAATTTTTATCACCTTTTGTCGCAATTGCGACAAAAGGTGATAAAATATGTTTACTACGTGCTTGATTTACGACCAGCTACAGTTTCGTAATTATTATATTTTTGCAAATAATCCCGTGCTCATCCTTGTCACGCCGGTTTTTTGAGCTTGAAGTGACTCAAGTATTTATGACCACCTTCAATTTTTTCCACCACAGCATAGTGAAAGTATGATTTGATTTGATAAAAATTTTGCATGTTTTGAATAATATCATAGCATTCATATGGATGCAGGTAGACACTTTTTTGAACCTGCAAAAAACCAAGTTCCTTCAGTTTTCTACGTATAATGTCTCGTTGCGATCCTTTGGTGTGGGGGATATCAAAAAATACGAGTCGCCACTTCCTGTCCCATTTGGCGGGAGTTTTAATGTGTGCGTCCCGGAGCTTTAATTTGTTAAGTTTATAATTACCCTTCGTTGTGATACGTACGAATGTGTTGCCCTGATGCAGTTGCTTTTCAGCGTACCCACCATTCAATAGGCGCTTTAGTGCGCGCTCAATTTCCCACGCAGAAACCCGTTGGCCCTGTCGCCCCTTTCGCGGTATAAGGACTTGCAGAGCATTTGGCGCGACTAGCGCAATCGCTAATACACCGGCAACGCTCAAGACTGTGAGGATAACTTTTCCAATGTCTTGTCTAATGTTTTGCTGGCCAACATGTGAATTCTTGTTGTGTGCCATCATAGTGTATCAGCTTAGTAGTTAAACTTAGGTATCACAGTTATTTACGATGGTTAAAGACTCTATAATTTATGTATCCTTTTATTGGTAATATATCCTCTTGGCAATATTACCACCTTTTGTCGCAATTGCGCAAGAAGGTGGTAGTTGGTGTGGTTGATTGAATGATTGAAATTAAATGATGGAATATAATGTTCGGGTGAAAAGCGGCATTCTGGCGAAGGAAGGTGGTGGGTTAAAAAATTTTATAAGTAATGTGTCGTCTTAGTAAGGTACCACCTTTTATCGCAATTGCGCAAGAAGGTGGTAGGGCGTGGTTAGATGTGATTATTTTTTGCGGTCTTATCATACGGAGGTTCATTTTTTGCTGCATCTTCTAATCAAAAAATGGGCTGGAAATAGATATTTTACCAGTCATCAGTAATTGTTCGGCAGAGGCAAATACCGTGTCTGTTAAAAACATGTTAAAAAGTATGGCCAAACTTTGTTTTTTGTGCTATACTAAATTCATTAATCATTTCTATGTTTTCATGTGTGGTTACGTGTCTTCGGGGTAGATAATAATAAATATAATCCAGAAACAAAAGCGTTTATTGCTATTGCCGCCGGCGCCCTGACGGTTATTCTTATTGCTGTCGTGTATTTGGTGTTGCCAGGCTGGCGTCGTGTACTATCGCCACTCGAGCCACTAACCAAGGAGGCCAGAGAGATGAAACAACAAGCCGTGGCAGAGACTATCACTGGGGGCGATCTAGCTGCTTGCGACGCGTACGCCAATCTTGTGATAGATGGTGCTAATTACCGCATTGTATGCCGGAATAACATTGCATTAAATTTGGCAATGCAGAATCTTGATCCTGCTTATTGCCAACAATTAGATGGCGTGTTGATGAATAGGCTAGATTGTACGGAAAAAGTATTCAATGCAGTTGCGAGTAATGCGTCAGAAATTAGCGCATGCAATAGTCTTCAGCAGAATGATTTAGTGGATCGATGTAAAAATCTTTTTTTAATTAAAGAAGCCAGACGCCGAGGAGATCCTTTGGTGTGCAGTGTCATTACTAATGAGCCTAATAGGACCGTTTGTCGTGACGAAGCCTTTCTCGTAGAATTTGGTCTAAACTTAAAAGATTTTAATTGTTCTTTGTTCTCTCCCGACTTTGAGTATGACTGCAATACAGTTCGTCATATGTTAGCATCCGTTCCGTTAAGAGAAGCATCGACCTGCGAAGATTTGAAAACTATCTCCATGCGACAAGTCTGTTTTAACGCCATGTATTTAACAACAGTTCAATAAAGAAATTAATATGCATCTTCCTTTTCGTTCGTCCATTATTATCATTGCCACTGGTACAATCTTATTCAGTTATGTATCAAATGTGTTAGCCGCTGTTCCTAACTCCAGTACTTTTGTAGCCAAATTTGATTTTAATGGTAATATTATTGCTGAATGGGATCCTAAGACGAATAATAATCTTTTTTTTGGATCATATGCTCAGGGTGTTAGTGGAATTATTTCTCAAGACAGTTTAGGTCGCAGAATATTTCTTTCGCTTGATAAATTACACTTCTTTGGCTCATCAGCAAATTTGCTCAATACAGTCGATTTATTATCATTAATAGGCGACGATACGAATAATCATGGTTCCTATGATGAATTTAACTCATCGCATCAATTGGCAGCAGATAATTTAGGTAATACTTTTTTTGGAGCAAAGGATAAAGTATATAAACTTGATTCAAGCAATAATCTTGTAGGCAGCGCAACTATTCCAAGCAATGGCGACAGTTATTTTGGAATATGCGACGAGAAACCCAATGTTAATGGATTGAGCTTTTCTCCAGCTGGTAATTATATTTATGCGGCCGGTGGTGACATTGTTGCAGATAATTATTGTTCAAGTGCTCCGCAACCGGAATGGATGATATCAGAGTTTAATAATAATTTATCATTAAATTATAGAGACGATGATCCAACAGGGAGTCCAGGTAACGGTGAGGGTGCAAATAGCATAAAACTCTCACCGGACGAGCAATTTGCTTATCTTGCTGTAGGCAAGAGTTCGGTACCGACCATTGTCAAATATAAAATTACTAATCCTCGCCAAGAGATGTGGCGAAAAAATATAGAGACATTAAGCGGTCTCTGGTATGGCGCAGGCGCGGCTACTGATGTTGTTTTGGACAGCAGTGACAATGTTTATGTGTCTTATTGCTATACAAATCTGGGAGCACAAGATAAAGATATTGGGATTGTCAAATATGATTCTTTTGGGAATTTGATATGGAAAAAATCGCCTTCGGACAGTCGCTATACATATGAGTGTGCTTACGGAATTGCGATGGACCCTGCTGGTAATTATGTATATTTAAGTGGTTATCAAGGCGTGACAAGTGATGATGATTTGTTATTTTTTAAATATAGGACAGCCGACGGCGATATGGAATGGGAGAAAAGATATGATATCGGCTTAGATAAGCATGAACGCCATCCTATTATTGCCGCTGATTCTGGTGGAATTTATCTTTACGCAATACAAGATAATAGAAATCCTCCCGATTTATATATTCCATCATCTACTACGGGTTATTCTGTAGATGGTGGCACAACGTATTCTTATCCTCTTTCAAGCGGTTTTACTGCCATGACGGGGACAATGGTATCATTCACCGCCGGTGTAAAGAACCAAGGCGAATTACCCGCGGGGCCGTCATCTACTCGAATGCGCTTTGATGAGGACAATAATGGCACGTGGAACATAAGTGGCATTATACAACCAACCTCGTCGTTGAATGGTGGTGTTACAGAATACGTAAATTGGGTAAATGCTTGGTCTGCGAAATCAGGAACGCATAAGATTGAATTTTGCGCTGATATTAATGGCGAGGTTGCTGAGAGTAATGAAACAAATAATTGCCGCACTCAAACATTTACCGTTACAATCACTTCTCTTATTAACGCCGCCGCATTTATAAGTCAGTCTGTTCCATCAACGATGAACACTGGAGAGGTAAGATCAGTTTCTGTGACAATGAAAAATTGCCGTTCAAGTGGGGATTGTTCTAACTTGAAGACATGGACGCAAGTTGATTTGTATAAATTAGGGCAAATTCCTGATTCCACCGATTCACAATATGTAGAATGGGGGGCATGGCGTATTTTGTTGCCTGTTTCTTCCGTTGCTTCGGGAGGTCAAGTTACTTTTACTTTTAATATTACAGCTCCATCTACACCTGGCACATATAATTTTCAGCGTAGAATGTTAACGGAAGGAGGTGGCGAATGGTTTGGTGATTTAACCTCTCTTGTGAGTATAAATGTTATTTCTGCTCCTATCGTTACTTCATCTACTAAATCAAACATCACCACCACCTCAGCCACTCTTGGCGCGAATGTTACTTCAACTGGCGGGTCTACTATTAACGCCTATGGCACGTGCTGGGCACTTACGGCAAATCCAACATTGTCAACCGGCGACTGTGTAGCAGCTTGCTCCAGCGGTTGTTTAACTGGTATCTTTACCCATAGTCGCTCTGGATTCACGGCCAACACCCTTTATTACTACCGCGGCTACGCCACGAACAGCGTTGGTACTGGATATTCGGCTGATGATACGGTTTTGACCCTCCCTGGTACACCTGGCACGCCGACGTTCGCGAGCGTGGCCGCTACGACCCTGACCGTCAACTGGACTGCTCCTGCTGGTGGAGCTGGCGGAACCCTCACCTACAAGATTGAGCGTTGTCAGGATCCTGATGGTGGACCAGCTTGTAGCCCCACTTCGCAGATAGGCACTAGCGACACAACCTCTTACAACGACAGCGGTCTGACCGCCGGAAAGACGTACCGTTATCGCGTTCGCGCCGCGAACACCACGGGTGACGGGGGTTACTCTGGCGTGGGGTCGGTGACGACGCTTGGCAACCCCACCGTTACTTCACCAACTGCCACTTCAATCACCACCACGTCAGCCACTCTTGGCGCAGAAATAACCTCGGATGGCGGCTCGGCAATCCTGGTTCGCGGCATCTGCTATGGAATATCTTCCGCACCAACTACCCCATGTTCTACAGGTGGCACAGCAACAGGCATTTTTACTCATTCCATTACTGTTCTCAATCCAAATACCGCATATTACTACCGCGGCTATGCCACGAACATCGTTGGTATTGGATATTCGGCTGCTGACGGAACTTTTATAACACTGCCCAATGCTCCAGGTATGCCAACAGTGAGCAATCTTTCTCGCACAGATCCTGCCGCTTCTACAACCCTTCAGGTTAGTTGGTCTGAGCCCACTGGCGGCGCGGCAAGTTATAAAGTTTATCGTTGTCAAGGTACGGGCTGCAATCCCAGTGCTCCGCCTATTATTACTGGCTTGGCTAGTACCAATTATAACGACAGTGGCCTTAGCCCAAACACTCTTTATCGTTATAGAATCATAGCCACTAATGCGGCAGGAGCAGATGGTAACCAATCGTTTGCAGCAGGAAGGTACACACGGCCCAATGCTCCAGGCACTCCATTTTTCACTGACGTGACGGAAAACAGTTTGATCGTCAACTGGACAGCGCCCGATGGTGGTAGCTATACTTATCAAGTTTGGCGATGTCAAAATTCGGGCTGTTCGCCAAACGTACTTGTTGATAATGATGAAGCGAATCTTTCTTTTTATAACAGTGGCCTTGTTGCAAGTACGCTTTATCGTTATAATGTTCGCACTAAAAGTAGTTTATCAGGATTATTTAGTGCTGATTCTAATATAGGCGAACAAACGACAGCCGCCCTTGCCAATACTCCTCCCCTTGCTAACATCACTGGCTGGCCGTCCGCTCTTGTTGTCGGGCGAATATATACTTTAACTGCCGGGGGGAGCTCTGATGCTGAAGATTGTCCTTCTCCTTGTACTGGTTTGGGGAGTAGCTTTAATTTCAGCGCCTATGCATGGAGCATTGTAACAAAACCGTCGGGGAGCACTGTTGTCTTCAGTACTCCGAATCAATACAGCCAGTCGTTTACTCCTGACGTTGGTGGCACCTATGCCATTAGTCTGAGCGTGCGCGACTCGGATGGCGAGTGGAGCTCGGTTTACAATACGTCAAGCTCACGCACACTCCCCCGATGGAGAGAAGTTAAACCTTGAATTGTCTCATTGAGCAAGATAGATATTTTTGTTTGTTTGCACCACCTTCATTCACCATGGTGAATGAAGGTGGTGGATAATTATGGTCATACAGTTGCTTCGTCATATGCAGCCTTACTCAACTGGATTTTTTGCACGGACGCATATATACAAATTGTGACGATCGTCACAATTTGTATATAGCGCGATGGCCCATATAGCTATTTCCAGAGAGGTGTGTCATCAGTGTCGCCATGGAAGCCTCGGATGCCAAAAATTTGATTTTTTGGTTTCTTTGTGCTATACTATAACAGATATTTAAAAAAATATGCCCAATTTTTTGGTTGAAACAAAAATAGAACATAAAATATCTGGAGTGATTCTAGGGGTTGTTGTTCTATTGGCGGGGATAGTGATATATTCGGGCTGGCGCTTGTCAGTATCACGGCTTGATAATTTAGTATCAAAAGAACAGCCCTCGGACAAAGGTGATGAAGCTAAGCAGATGATGGTCGCGGAGATTATCAAAAGCGGCGACATCGGGCAGTGCGTCAAGGTTCAGGGGCTTTTCATTAACGGCATAGATTACGAAGCAGTTTGTCGTAGTAATATCGCGCGCAATCAGGCGGTCAAGAACCTTGACCCCGCTTCTTGCGACCAAATTGATAACGCGCTTTTTTCAAAAGATGAATGCAAATTCGGCGTCACTCTTTCCAAGGCTCTGCAAACAAGTGACGTCTCTTTGTGCGCCACGCTGTCCGAAGCAGAGCGGCCAAAATGCCAGCTGGGATACTGGAGCGAGCAGGCCGTGGCAAAAAATGATATAAAATTATGCGCCAATGTGGCAGAAGCGTCTGACCAGACGAAGTGCCAAGATCAGTATTATGTAAAACGCCTGATGGTTGAGCCCTTTGCCGTTGATTGCGGCAAATTATCAGAGACGATGAGGTTTTACTGCCAAAATTATCAAACAGTAATGCGCTCGGGAAAAAACTGTGACGATGTCTCGGAAATACGCCTGCAAGCCGCCTGTCGCGATTATCGGGCGAAAAAGTAATAATAAATTGCCGGTGTATGATAAATAAAATTTTTGGCGAGATCAGTACTAGTGTTTTGAAGGCACTCGGTTTTTCCTTGTTTATTCTCCTTTGTCAAATAATTGCTGGGATGAAGGCGAAAGGAGAAACCCTCCGGATCCACCAGATGACAGAGAAGGATGATACAGGGCGTCGGAGGAATGAAAATAGAAAAATACCCCGCATCTTGTTGCGGGGAATACAAATGAGTTTCATTTTTTTCTTTATTGTCTCGCCGGTTAAGGCTTGGGAGCGCGCGGTTCCTACGAGCGGCAACGCGGCACAGGTGGCTGACAGCGTGATATCTAACGGGTATTTATATGCGGCTTACGACCAAAGTGTGGGCACTCATAGTGATTGGAAGATTTATAAGTATGGCGTGAATGATGGTTACGATGGGTGGACGGTTGTTACTTACAATGGAACTGGGAATACTGATGATCACGTAAGAAGTGTTACAACGGATGGCCCCAATTTATACGTGGCGGGATGTAGCATTGATAGCGGTGGCGCTTACAGTATTCGTCTCAATAGATATGATAGTCAAGGTAACCAGACCGGAAGTTATTCTTCGCTTGCTTCAACCAATGAATGCTTAAATAGTATTACCTATTATCTTGGGTATATTTACGGCGTTAGTAAGGATTCGGCAACTAACAAGGTTGAAATTTATAAATGGCCTACTGGGACTTTAAGCATCGTAAGCGGCTGGCCGAAGCCATACCAGTATGGAACTGCCCAGACCGAAGCTTATGATATCGCCGCAAATGTCGGCGGGGTATATATAACTGGTTTTGCCAACGTGACAGGACAGGGAGAAAATTTGTTAGTCGCGAAATTTTCTTTGACTGTAGGGGCGGTCACATGGGTATATAACTGGAATTCAAGCGGTGCAAGCAATGAGAGAGGTAGCGGCCTTGCTCTTGATACATTAGGTAATATATATGTAGCAGGTTATACGAATAGTGGCGGTACTGACGATTACTTAATAGTGAAGGTTACCAATGCTGGGACTCTTGTCATTGGTTCTTGGCCAGTCATTTATAATCACGGCTATGGCACGTCGGATGATCGCGCCGCTAGCATAAAATTTGATTTAACAACCAACAGAGTTTATGTTTCCGGTTGGGTTACTACCAGCAATGGAAGCGATTATTACACGATGGTGCGCAGGACAGATGGCGGTTCAGTAACCGGTTTTGGCCCATCAGGCAAGGCAACAGGAACATCGGACGAAGCCAAATCAGTGGAGATTAACGGTTCAATAGTATATGTTACGGGAACCAGCGACTCCAAGATGTGGACAATTACTTATACCGCTACAGCCCCCCGTATTACTAGTCTAACTAACTATAATCCTCAAACCACCTCTGGCGGTAAGCAAATTTTGATTAACGACAGTAATTTTGCGCCGTCAACTTACAAACAAAGGCCTATTGATATAACAAATAGTAGCGGCACAGCCCTGGCCAACTACACCGTTTTGGTGGATTTAAGTAGTGTGGCGTTTTCCGGCGAGGTTTCATTTTTTGATTCAGATTTGGTTACATATTTGAAGTATTATGCAGAAGGTTCAAAAAAATATTCGGTGACGATTCCTAGCATTGGTGCTAGCGGCACGCGAATTTATGTAAGATACAATGGCGGGGCATTGTGGGTTCCGCCGAGCGACGCCGCTGGTACCTTTGCTTTATATGATGATTTTGAGCAGAATTATGCCAGTGGTTCTATGCCGGATGGGTGGCAAACTTATGGTTCGGGAGAGGTTCAGGTTGGCACTGATGGATCCAATAAGGTTTTGAAAAAAGTTACTAATTCTGACCCCAACGGCGGAGGTCGTGATTTATCCATTCCCATACAGTCCGGAGTCGGATGGGAAGCGTCAATGAAGATAAAATCTTTATCATCTGGCAAGGTTAAATTCAGTCTTGGTAATAGTAGCGCCGATGGCTATGGCGCTTCAGTATCTTTTGGCACGGGGCGCGGCCGTTTGTTTTATGGCTTACAAGACGACTTTAGAGACAGAACTCGGGCATGGAATGGCGGAACGTCATTTAATAACGAAGTGATTACTAATAGTGAGCAGCCCGTACCCAATGATGGTCAGATTGGCTGGGAAAAATTGGTTAATTCACCAAAAAACGAAGGGGAATATTTGGCTGGGCGCATAAGAATAAACGGTACGGGCGGCAAGGAATTGTACGCAAAGAGCTGCACTGACGACAATTGCATTATAGGTTTTACGGTGCCTGTTGCTTCTGATGAAATGCCCATTTTTGATTTGGCCTATGAAGCTAGTTCTGGTGAAGGCTTAGCAGTATGGCGGGACAGTGTTACTAACACTAAATTTGATTACAGAATATGGAACGGAACTTCGTGGGGAACCGTCTCATCTTATAATACAAGCGGTAATGCAATTCAATGGGTTAAACTTATACCTAATCCTGCTAATGATACTATGGCGCTCATATGGTCACAAACGGGCGGCAATGTGGGTGGTGTGATTTGGAATGGTTCTTCTTTTATCAATGCGTCGCCAACGTATTGCACGAATCTCAATAATACTGATATGTGGTCATTTGACGCGGTTTGGGATTTTAATGGAAGTAAACTTTTAGTAGCTTGTTCTTCTAATACTTCTGATGCCGCAACGCCGTATCTTAAAACCTATACCTATGCTGGGGGAACATGGAGTATGGCTACAACATCGTCCAGTATTACAGCAAAAACAACTGCTCAAGTGCAACTCTTCGCTAATCCCTCTGATGCAAACAAAATCGGGTTAATTAAAGCAGGCCCCTCTGGCACTGGCGCAATTCAGCTTGGTATGTGGAATGGTAGTACCAATACAATGACTATTTCTAAAGAAGTATCGTCATCATCAGAACAGGGATCACGACAAAACAACACTGCGGGAGCTTGGCTTAATCAGAATCAGGCCATTGCTGTCTATACGGTTTCAACGGCTGGCGATAATAAATTGTATTATTCTTTATGGAATACCAGCTCATGGAGTAACGGTACAGTTATGAATATCTCATCTCCCATGACAGTGGACGCCCAAAAATGGATTCAGGTTGAACGCTTAACTGATGACAATGTGATGGTGACAGTGTCGGATGGCTCTAAAAATATATATTCTTTTACTTATACCTATAATGTGGGCTGGGCATTAGTATCGCCATATCCCTTAAACAGTGCCACGTTATCCCAAGATAATATGCGGCCGTTCTATTACGCGCCGGACCAGCGCTATTATAAGCAGACTCAGGATATTGAAAAACGAACCGCGGGAGTTAAAAGTTCTTTAAATAACGTAGCGCTCGTTATGGCATATAATACTTGGTATAAAATTGAAATGAAAAAAGCCGGGAGCAATCTTGAACTGGTTCTTAAGGATAACAACGGAGCTGAACTTGGCAGTGTTAGTGACACCAATTCAGTCTATAATAATTTCAGCAAACTATTTATTCACGGCGATAAGAATTTTTATGTGGATGATATTCGGGTGCGGCCTTATGCGGGGAGTGTAGGCTCGGAAGGCGTGGAAGCTGTTGTAGGAGCTTCAGGCAGCGCCCCACCAGTTGTGGTTAAGATTGGCGGAGAGAATGGCGATGCGGCAACCGTAACGGGTGCTATTAACTCCCAAATAACCGCAACTGCTCCTCCAAAACCAGTCGGATTTTATGATGTTTATGTTCAGAATCCTGACGGGTCGTCAGAAATTTGCGTTGGCTGTATGGAGTATGTCGCCCCGCCGAGCGGGCTTTATATTGACGGTCAGTCGCCGGATTATAAAAAAATGGAATATGCGCCGGCCGATGTTGTTCAAGGTAGCGCCAATCAGCGTACTATAAAAGGCACTGGTTATAACACCAACCCAAGCCTTTGTACCATTAGAGAGTTAGTGGGTGGAGTTGGTGGGCCTGACTGTTTGCCACAGCAATCAGGATTTCCACTAAGTAGCAACAACTTCAAACCGCCAAGCCGAAGCACTGGCTCAACCCTAACTCTTCGTGTTTATGGTAAAAGCGGTAGCGATCAGAATGGCATTTATACTGATTTCCCCAACGCCATAACTTACGTAACTCCGCCGAGTATAACAAGCATAGATGGCGCAAGCCCAGATGCTAGAAAAATGGAATATGTGCCGGTAAATCCAGTGCCAGAGGTAGTATTTGATTTTGATGAGGGATCAGGTTCAACTACAAGTGATTCATCAGGGACCATGACGGGCACTTTGGCCAATAGCCCTATTTGGGTAGATGGACAGGAAGGATATGGCAAAGCGCTTCGGTTTGATGGCTATGCCCAGCCCAGCGATTATAAATATGTTTCCTTAGGCCCGGATGACGTACTTGATGATTTGTCTCAAGGTACTATTATGGCCTGGGTAAAACCGGCGGTTAACAATAATACATTTAAGGGATGGTTCCAAGCTGGCAAAAATGGGCAGTGTTTGAATTCTATTGAACTTGCGGTAATAGATAATCAGTTCGCTGTTTGGGGTGGTACACCACCACCACCACCGGGAGACGGTTGCATCGATCCCGGACCGACACTTTACGCTCAAGCCGAAATTACCGACACGCCTCTCAAGCCGTTTATTGGCTGGCACCATTTGGCTTATGTTGTAAACAATACTAGCCCCGATATTGGCTTTAAATTATATATTGACGGCACGGCCGTCACGCCGACTTTCCCCCTCACCCCGCCTCCCTCAGCCTCACCCTCGTCGCGTGGCAGTTCCTCGTCTACACTATTCTTTGCGCAAATGGCTGGAAGTCCCCAAAAATATAGAGTCGGCGCGACCGAGTGGCCGCAGGAAACATTTAATGGATTGATTGATGATTTTCGCATCTATGACGAACCCTTGTCCGCGGTAGAAATACTGGCCGCTATGAGCGGATCTCCAGCTAGCGTCCAAATGGTTGAAAGGGTCATAAGCGGTACCAATTTGGCAGATTTTTCGGGGCCTCCCACGTCCGGTTCGGTTGTTCAAACAAACGACGGAACCACAAAGACCGGATTTAATTTAACTGGTAAAAGTTTTTCGCAAACAGAAGTAATCAGAACTGTGCCAGGAGATCCTGAAAGTGCGAGCGTTGCCTTAACCCCAATACCGCAAACTTCCACACTCACACAAACAGATAATTCTAACAATACCGCTTCGCCAAACCCTGCGCCTCCTCCTGCCACGATAAAAGGCGGATGGAATAATATTGGGTCAGTTTTTAATAATACCAGACAAAAAGGCAGGGGAGATGGAGCAAAAGTACAATTGAAGAAATCTATGAATTCTGATCCGGGAAGCGAGCCGCCTAGTTACAACGGCATTATCAATACAGTTGCGGGTATAATATCTATGGCCACGGATGACAGCAATAATGTTTACATTGCTACGCAATTGGGTTCTGAAGCAAAGGACATAAAAAAATATAGTCCTGATGGAGCGCTTATCACAGAATTTGATTCAAGTTCCCTTACTCCAGTTGCTGGATCGCCTACTGGTATAGCCGTAACACCAGATGGAAACTATATATATGTTTTATATACTTTTAGCGCAACTGATTGTCAGTGTGTAAAACAATTTGAGTTGAATGGAACAGCATATCAATTTACAAATAAAGTATTTAATGACGCTGGTAATGGCGGGAGTTATTATAATATCGGACTTGCCGTGGATGATAGGAATGAGTATTTATATGTCGTAGACAATGCTAGAGTTAAAATACATAAATTTCGAGTCAGCGATGCAACAGAGGATACTACATGGGGAAGCGGTTTATCAAATCCGCACGCACTGGTATTTGATAGTACTTATACTTTCCTGTATTTGATGGATACTGGTAATAATAGAGTAGTGAAATTTACTACAAACGGTGTTAATGCTGGTACGTGGCCCTTTCCAATTGGTACTGGCGCCGGTCAAATTGTGTCTAATTCTGTATATGGTATAGCCCTTGATGAACAAGGCAATATGTATTTAGCGGACAGGGCTAATCGTAGAATACAGAAATTTAATTCTTCCGGAGCTCCCATAAGCCAATTTGGAAATAGCGAATGTAATGCCGTCACTGCTAGTAATCAATGCTATACTATTGCCATTGATCCTGATTCAAATATTTATGTGGGAGATTATGATGGAAATGATCATAGAATATATAAGTATAAATATAATTATTACTCCACCGGCACATATACTTCCTATGTTGACGGAGGGGGAGGCGCAAACCACGCGTGGAAGACGTTTTGGTGGGATCAAACACTAAATTTGGGCTCCACTATAGCCGCCAAGGTGAAAAGTTCTGATAGCGCCTCCGCGCCGAGTTTTGCGGGTTGTGATGATGTTACTAACGGAGCCTCATTGGTAAGTAATTCTTGCGTCAGTTCGGCAGATAGATATCTTTGGTATCAATTCACGCTTAATGCCGGTTCCGGTATCGTTATTCCTAATCCGATTGATACAGCGGGTGATGTTGGTAGAAATGCGTCGCTAGCAATCGGTCTTGATGGATATATAAGGATTGCTTATTGGGATATGACTAATGGCTATCTCAAATTCATCCAATGCACCAATACTGAATGCTCCACAAATAACAAGACCACGCTTGATTCAGTGAGCAAAAACGGTTTTGATGTCAGTATGGTCATTGGCTCGGATGGATATGCCCGCATTGCTTATTGGGATTACACTGTTTCCTCCGTCAAATTCATCCAATGCACCAATGCCGATTGCTCAACGAAAAATATAAATACTGTTGATTCTTCACCTGACCTTGGCAATATTTGGAGTGTCTCTCTAGCTCTTAACTCAAATAACTATGGGAGGATTTCCTATCATGAATATTCCAATGGCAACCTCAAATTTGCCCAATGCACCAACGCCAGTTGCTCAACGAAAAACATCACTATAGTTGATTCGGCGGGCGATGTTGGTTTTCATAATTCTATAGCCGTTGATTCTAATGGGTATGCTAGGATTGCTTATTGGGATAGGACCAACGGCGACCTCAAATTTGCCCAATGCACCAGTGCCGATTGCTCAACGAAAAACATCACTATAGTTGATTCGACAGATAATCCTGGTAGTGAGAATTCTATAGCCATTGGCTCGTATGGAAACGCTAGAATTGCATATTATGAGTTCGTCAGTAAAACTCTCAAATTTGCCCAATGCACCAGTGCCGATTGCTCAACGAAAAACATAACCACCGTTGATTCAGTTCAAGGCGCTGGTTGGTATACTTCTATAGCCATTGGCGCTGATGGGTATCCTAGAATTGCTTACCATGATCATATTAATGACGACCTCAAATTTGCCCAATGCACCAGTGCCGATTGCTCAACGAAAAACATAACCACCGTTGATTCAGTGAACAATGTTGGTCAACATACTTCTCTAGCCATTGGCGCTGATGGAAATGTTAGAATTGCTTACTTTGACTTCAGTAATAAGGATCTTAAGTTAGCTTTTATTTTATCAGGTAATGCAACGACCCCGACTCTTGATGAGGTACGGGTAGATGTAGATACAGATACTTATCCAACCGATCCAACCAAGGGCATTTTCACTTCTGGCCCGATAGATATTGATTTTGGGGCTGAATCTTGGGGAGATTTTTCGTGGAATCCAACCACCCAACCAGGCAACAGTTCCATAACCATGCAAGCCCGCTCCTGCGTCGATAGCAGTTGTTATATAGCTGATAGCTGGGGTCCATCATGCTCAATAAATAATGGGGGTTCTCTTTCTGGCAATAGTTGTGTACATGTTGGTCACAAATATATTCAATATCAGGCGACTCTCACTACGACAGACATTTCAGTAACCCCGTCACTTGATGACGTTACTATCAATTACAGCGTTTACGGCGCGTCAGTCGGCGTCTCCTCGGTTAAGGTGGGGTCAAAATATGCGGCTGCCGTTAAAACGGGTCCATCGTCCACCCAACTTACGATAACAATGCCATCACTCTCGGAAGGTACTTATAGCTTGTTGGTGTTTGGCGAAAACGGCAGTGAGCAGAACGGTGTTTCTGACATTTTGTTATCTGCCTTTACTTATGAATATCGGCCGGGGGAGAACGGATCTAATCCTCCTCCAGATGGCCTGACGCTTACACAGCCATATATAGCAACTACGGGTGGAGATCCACGCCAACGTATAATAACAAGTCAAGTCAGCAATTTGGGTAGTACTAGAAGCGTGGTGTTAGCTGATTCTGCAACAGTGGAAAGGCTGGTTGGCAGTACTGCCACTTCAATTACTTTTAATGTGCCAAATCATAGTAAGGGAGCCGTTGGGGTGATAGCGTATTCTGAACATGGCACCGCTGACAATGGAGTGTTTAGCACCGTTACTTTGACTTTTGCTGATCCTCCCAAAATTAGTTATTTTGATCCTGGTCAGTGTTTTATCAACTTAGACGGTGAGCCGATAAAAGTTTTTGGCACTGATTTTAAGTTCGGAGATCCGCCCAATGATGGAGGAGTAGGCTTACTTAACGACGACACTGGCCTTTGGATGAATATCGCTACCGCTCCAGACCCAAATCCAAACCCGGACGGAGTGATATTTACGCTACCCTCGGCCGCCGCCGCCGGATTAATAGACAGCCAGACCGGAGATTTAGAAATTGATCCAGCGACGGGCGAGCAGAAGGGGACCTTGTTGCGTTTTTATTCAACTTATAGTATGGAAGAATTTATATGGATGCCAATCTCTTATGGCAATAGGGCGCCTGTGCCAAAAATAAAGATACTTCTGAATGGGGTTGCAGAGTGGCCGAAATACTTAAAGCAGGGGCGCAGTTACAATTTAACCGGGCAAGCTAGCTACGATCCCGAACCACGTATTGATGATTCTGATCTTTTATGCTCTCAAGGCGGCATAGTAAATTATGTTTGGGATGTCATTAACCCACCTAGTGGCTATAATGGAGATCCTTCGTGGCTTGGTCAGACTTTTGCTTTCACTCCAAACGTTCCCGGTTTATATAAAATTAAGCTGACGGTGACAGATAGAATATCTGACCCTGTTCCACTTTCCACCCCTCCTATTGCGCCCAAGATTATCGGGATAGAGACTATGTTGACTCAAACTTTCCCTTCGTGGCGGGAGTTGAGGCCAAATTAACGAGATGTAGCGCATGGATATAAGAGAATGCCCGCGCGGGTATAGCATTGTCGAGGCGCTGGTAACCTTGTTTATTGTAGCCACAGTTGTAACTTTGTCGCTGGCAAATTATCGCACGGCGCAAAACGCCGCTCTACTTCGTCAAACTGTGGTCAATGTGGAAGGGGCCTTGCGCGACGCCCAACAGCACGCTTTGGCCGGCACTGTGGCTGACACCGGCGCGACTTATGGATACGGCGTGCATTTTGATACTACAGCTTTGCCATATACAGTTTATGCGGATAAGGACGACGATAATGACCTTTTTTTTGACGGTGAGCCGACGGATTTTAAATTTGCAAATCAGCCAGAGTCTCGGCCAGCAAAAATTAGCTTAACGATTGGAGTTACTGGAGCATGCGGTTCTTCAAATGCTGTTGATGTGGCTTTTCAGCCCCCCTTGCCATCAGTGTCTATAAAAAAGGAGGCCGACTTTGTAAGTGATTGCGACATTGCGTGCCTTGACTTGAGCCTTGGCGGCAAAACTTCTCGCGTTAAAGTAACGCGCGAATCTGGGCTTATTGAAACAATCAATAATCAGGATCCGGCGGCGGGGTGTTCCACATAAATATCCCACTAATAAACACTAATAATGAACTAATAGACACCAAGCTCAAATGTCAAATATACTTACGAAAGTACGAAACTATACGAAAGGTACGAAAAAGCCGCATATTCACCCCATCAACCAATTTCGTACATACGTACTATTTCGTACTTTCGTATGAATGTAGAGATTAGATATTAAATACTATGTCATCTGCTGATAAATACAGAAACCAAACTTTTAATCATGCCAACAAGAATAGGGGAGTAAGAGGGTTTACCATTATTGAGCTTATAGTCGTTATCGGCATATTGAGCGGCGGTATCGTGGCCGTGCAAACAGCCATTCAATACGGCTTAAGAAACGCCGTTGTTGTTTCTGATGGCATTGTGGCCGCGCACTTGGCTGAAGAAGGCCTAGAACTTATTCGCAATGTGCGCGACGGCAATTGGGCAATCAGACAATTTCAACAACCGACTCCCACAGCAGATACTTGGGATGAGCTCAGTACTGGATATTATCGTTTGGATTATCTTCTTAGTAATGGAGTTTCTAGACTTTATTCTGGCGCTCCGGCTACTTGCCAGGACGGACAAGTATTGAATTTTGACTCAACCAGCGGCTTATATTCTTATGCTGGGGGTACTTTTTCAAAATTTAGAAGGGTTGTAAATATAACTAATAATACCACTTATATTGAAGTCAGCAGTCAGGTCTGCTGGACCGACAGCATTGGCCCTCATGAAATTATCATAACCGAGCGTTTGTATGATTGGCGGCCAGAATAGATGCATCAAATACACGCAAAGCAAGCCCCAAGGCCAAACACTGCTTGAGCTTATTGTGGTTCTGGGAATTTTCTTAACGATGGTTAGCGCCATTGTGGGCAGTTTTATTTCGGCCATTGCCGCGGAACGGCGGGCCATCACCTCCCAAGAAGTTTTAAGCAATGCCCGCGCTACTATTGAAACAATGATGCGGGCAATAAGACAGGCCGATCCGGATACGATCACGACAGCTCCTGCAGTTTGTGCTTCTTCGCCGTGTCTTGAATTTAACCATCCAATTAAGGGCGTGATGCAATATTATTTGTCGGGAACACAAATTTATGAAAATAGCGGCGGCAGTGATTTTTTCATAACGCCAGATAACGTCAACGTACAAAGTTTGGGGTTCATTCTCATAGGTAATGATCCGATTACTGGCACCAGCGATCAAATTCAACCAAGAGTAACAATGACCGTCGCTGTTAGAGCGAACCCTGCCGGCGGCCCAACTTTGAGTTTACAGACAACAGTGTCATTAAGAAGCCCACAGGAATAGATTATTATTTGATCGGGAATATTGAATATAGAATTTAGAATATACAAAATGGCGATAATTCTGAATAATTAATATTAATAATGAGTGTTAAGCCCCTATGATCAAATACCAATATTCCATATTCCATATTCCATATTCTAGGGCTTCGCGGAAACCAACCGGTTATGCTTTGCTCTTAACCATTATGGTGATGTCCACCATGCTGGTAATAGGGCTCACAATTACCGGTATTGTGCTGACCCAGGCTCGTTTAAGCACGAGAGTTTTTAACGCTATGAAAGCTTTGGCTATGGCTGATAGCGGGATAGAAAGAGGGTTGTATGAGGATTTTATGGCACCTCCAGTGGGTTTGGGGATTTGGGGCCCTACTGTTCCTAATGCAACTATAGGTCCAGAGATTGTTGGCAACGGATCATATACAGTGGAAAAATGTCCGGCTGGCGTCAGCCCATGTGGACCTCCCGATGCTACTACCTTACGTTCCATTGGCACATACGGCGGCGCGCAGAGGTCGGTGGAAGTATCATATTGAAAAATTTCTAAGCACTAAGCACGAATTTCTAAACAAATCCCAATATCTAATTCACAAATATCAATTGTTTGGAACATTGGAATTTCGAGCTTAGATATTGTTTAGAGATTAGAAATTAGATATTAGAAATTCTAGTTATTATGGTTTCAAAATCTACTTCCAAGGAGGTGGCTCGCGAGCGAGTTGCCAAGCTTCGCAAGGAAATTGAGCATCATCGGTATCTTTATCATGTTTTGGATCGCGTAGAGATTAGCGATGCCGCTTTGGATTCTTTAAAGCATGAGCTGGAAGAATTGGAGCGCCAATATCCAGAGCTAATTACCCCCGATTCGCCAACGCAGAGAATCGGCGGCCAGCCCTTAAAGCAGTTTCATAAAGTTAGGCACACGGTGCCGCAGTGGTCGTTTAACGATTGTTTTACTTCTGACGAGCTGAGGGCGTTTGACGAGCGGGTGAGGAAGTTTCTTGGCGTTAGTCCTAAGATTGAAGTCGCTTACACAGTGGAGCTAAAAATTGACGGTCTACACGTCGTGCTGACATACGAGCAGGGCCTTCTGAAGGTAGCGGCGACGCGCGGCGATGGTGCGATGGGAGAAGACGTGACGCATAACATCCGCACAATTGAAAGCGTGCCGCTTCGGCTGACCGAGCCAGTTGACGTGATTGTTGAGGGGGAAGTATATATGGCTCGCTCAACGCTCGCGGCCTTGAATAAAGAACGGCAAAAAGGCGGTGAGTCGCCGCTTGCCAACCCTCGCAATGCCGCCGCCGGCGCTATTCGTCAGCTTGATCCGAAAATCGCGGCGGCGAGGCGTTTAGATACATTTGTTTATGATTTGTCAGCCGGAGAAAATCTGCCATTGACGCAAACCGAAGAATTGGCGCGGTTAAAAGAGCTTGGTTTTAAGGTGAATAAAAATTATCATCGCTGTACAACCATTGATGAAGTGATTGCTTATTGGGAAGAGTGGCAAAAGAAAAAAGACAAAGAGGATTATTGGATTGACGGGGTGGTGGTGAAACTTGACCGTCGCGATTGGCAGGAGCGTCTTGGCTACACCGGCAAAGCGCCGCGCTGGGTCATTGCTTTCAAATTTCCAGCCGAGCAGGCGACCACCATAGTTGAAGATATTGAAGTACAGGTGGGGCGCACGGGCGTGCTGACGCCAGTGGCGCATTTGCGGCCGGTCACGGTGATGAGCACGACTGTGTCGCGGGCGACGCTTCATAATGAAGATGAAATTAGACGATTGGGTTTGAAAATCGGCGACACGGTGATTATCCAAAAGGCCGGCGATGTTATTCCTGATATTATTCAAGTTCTGCCGAAATTGCGCACTGGACGCGAGAAAAATTTTGTTATGCCCAAACGCTGTACGATCTGCGGCGCAAAAGTGGAGAGACGATTAGGCGGCGCCGGCGAGACGGCTGGGGTTTACCCCGACACTAATTCTGAGCGGCATCTTACAATATCGGGAATGAGGAAGGCGAAGCCGCCTTACGGCTCCGGGCGTACTCAAGTGACGAGAAAACAAAAAATTAGTGTCGGGGTATATTGCATCAACAAAAATTGTTACGCTCAAAATCTTGAACGCAATATTCATTTTGCCGCCCGTACGGCGCTGGATATCAAGGGTCTTGGAGACAAAATTGTGGAAAAACTTATGCGCGCCGACTTAGTCAATGATCCGGCTGATTTTTTCGCTCTGAAGAAAGGCGATTTATTACAGCTTGAGGGCTTTGCCGATCTGGCGGCTGATAATTTGCTGAAAGCCATTGATGAAAAAAGGAAGGTGGAATTGCCGCGATTTATTCACGGGCTCGGCATCACGCACGTGGGCGAAGAAACAAGCCTGTCTTTAGCCGATCATTTCGGCTCGTTAGAGAAGTTGTCTCACGCCACTCAAGAAGAGTTAATGTCAGTGGCTGATATTGGGCCGGTGGTCGCGCGCAGCATATTTGAGTGGTTTAAAGACAGCGCCCATCAAAAGTTGCTGAAGAAATTTAAAGAAAATGGATTGGTTGTGTTGCCGCACAAAGCTCGCGCCTCTAAGGGTTCATTGTTTGGCAAAACTTTTGTCTTGACTGGCAGCTTGCAAACCATGAGTCGCGAGGAAGCCAAAGCGCGCATCCGCTCGTTTGGCGGTAAAACAACGGAGAGCGTCAGTAAAGAAACAAGTTATGTCGTGGTGGGCAAAGAGCCGGGATCAAAATATGATAGAGCTAAAGAGCTCAATGTTTCTATATTGACCGAAGCTGAATTTATAAAATTGGTGTCATAGTTGGTATAATAATTGTGTCATATATAGAGCAAGAATTACCCATCTCACTCTTAACCACTATCTTTCGCAATCGAGCAAGATAGTGGCAACTCTGAATTGTTGAAAAAAGTGAAGCTCCATGGCTTTGTCCGCTCAGGTAGCCGCGTCCGCCAGTTGGCGGATCAAGCTGGTAGAACCTCTGGACGCAACATTATTTTTTCTTTATTATAGCTATATCATTTATGTCACTCACCAGAGAAGAAGTTAAACATATTGCCGCATTGGCTCGCCTAGAGCTGACGGAGGACGAGATTACGCGCTATCAAAAGGAATTAGCGCGTATTCTTGATTATGTGGGGCAGCTTCAAGAAGTGGATACGGCGGGTATTGAGCCGACAGCGCAGGTAACAGGGCTTGTCAATCGTTTGCGGGAAGACAAATCTATCTTGGTAGATGAGGAGGCCCGGAAGTGTTTACTGTCAGCCGCGCCAGACCGCGAGGGTGACTATTTCAAAGTGAAAGCGGTGTTTGAATAATGACGAAATATTCTTTTTACGAAATTACGAAATAATACTAAAGGTACGAAAAATGACTTATTCTTTGAGCAAACGATATTTCGTACATTCGTATTGTTTTCGTACTTTCGTATGGGTCTAGAGATTAGTGCTTAGAAATTATACTTGTTATGCATTTATACGAGCTAGATGTTGTTGCCACTGCCGAGGGGTTGAGGCAGAAGGAGTTTTCTTCAGTTGAGGCGACGCAGGCATATCTTGAGCGCATTGATAATTTGAATCCAAAACTGAACGCTTATCTTACGGTGGCGGCTGCTGAAGCTTTGGCCGCGGCGAAAACTGCTGATGAGCGTCGTCGCCGCGGGGAAGATGGGAATCTTTTGGGTGTGCCATTAGCCATTAAGGACAATATAACGACCGTGGGCATTCGCACCACAGCCGCCTCAAAAATTTTGGAAAATTATCAATCAGCATACGACGCGACAGTGATTAAAAAATTGAAAGACGCGGGCGCTGTAATTTTAGGCAAAACCAATCTTGATGAATTCGCGCACGGCGCTTCCACGGAGAATTCTGCTTTTGGGCCGACAAAAAATCCTTGGGACACAACGCGCGTGCCCGGCGGTTCTTCCGGCGGTTCGGCCGCGGCCGTGGCTAGCGACCTTTGCGCCGGCGCGTTGGGCTCGGACACGGGCGGGTCAATTCGCTATCCGGCCACATTTTGCGGAGTGGTCGGCTTAAAAACCAGTTATGGACGAGTATCGCGCTCCGGCCTTTTGTCTATGACTTCGTCAACTGATGTCATTGGGCCGATAACCAAAAGTATTCACGACGCGGCTGTACTGCTTCAGACCATCGCTGGACCAGATTCTTTAGATCAGACAACATATCCAAAATCGCCTCGCGACAATGAATACGCGGAAGCTATTAGCACTCGGGCCGATTTAAAGGGCTTAAGATTCGGTGTACCTAAAGAATGGCTTAGTGTTGGCGGTTTAACAGCGGGAGTTGCCAAAATGATCAAAGAAGCTATTGGCACTGTTCAGAAACTTGGAGGTGAGGTTGTAGATGTGTCTTTACCGTACGCTAAATATGGTATCCCTGTTTATTATGTTATAACTCCGTCAGAAATCAGCGCCAATTTAGCGCGCTACGATGGGATTCGTTACGGTTATCATGCGACCGAGGCTACCAATCTGTTTGATGTCTATGCCAAATCGCGTGGCAAGGGTTTTGGGCCGGAAGCCAAGCGGCGTATTATGATTGGCACGTACGCTTTGTCGCACGGCTATTATGATGCCTATTATCTGCAGGCGCAGAAAGTGAGAACGATAATATGTCAAGACTTTGACAAAGTTTTTAAATCAGTAGATGCCATTATTGGCCCGGCCGCGCCTCATGTCGCATTCAAACTTGGCGCGAAAGTTAGTGACCCCTTAAAAATGTATTTGGAAGATATTTTTATGAGTCCGGCGAGTTTAGCGGGACTCCCAAGTTTGGTTTTGCCGGCTGGTTTTGCTAAACCCGAAGAGGGGGGCGAGGAGATGCCAGTGGGTTTGCAAATAATCGGCCGTCGGTTTGATGAAGCGGCACTGTTCGCCATAGGCCACTGTTTTGAGCAGGCGACGGAGCACCATATAAGGAGACCCAAACTCTAAGCACGAATTTCATGCCCAGAATATGGAATATAGAATATTGAATACAGGAATATGCTTACAAAATTACGAAAAGATACGAAAAATCGTTTGTCGCAGGTTAAATGGCATTTCGTATATTCGTATTGATTTCGTACTTTCGTATGGGTACAGAAATTTATGCGATTGACTATTTTATTGCTAACGGCTGTACTGGGGGTCGTTGTCGGCCTTATTTATTTGTTGAAATATCTAAAGAGGCGCTCTTATGCGCGTGATTTTAGAATTAACGACCGTTTAGCTTGGCAAAAGAGGTGGCAAGAGTTGGAGGCCATGCTCGCGGGGGGTTCGTCGCAGTGGGCTGTCGCGGTGATTGAAGCCGACAAATTATTTGATCGGGTGACGCGCTCAATGGCCCTGCCGGGCAAGGATTTTGGCGAACGCCTGCGTTTTCTTTCTTTAAGCAGGCCAGAAATTAGGGCTGTCTGGCCCGCTCATTTAATACGGAATCGTTTAGTTCATGAAGCACATTATGAACTTGACCGGCGCACGGCTATCAGCGTCTTAAAAACGTTTGAGCGAGCATTGAAGGATTTGGGAATATTGTAATTGTAATTGATTATGCCATTTATAAATAGATTAATCTTATATGTTTTTGTCAAACATGGAATCATTAACGATTTACAAATGTCGTTTGACATATTTGAATTTTTTTGATACAATAACAACATAAAATAATTAAGTCTGGTACTTACGCACTTCATATCATAGATTTCTAGTGATTTTGATGAATTTTGACTAACAACACTAATAACTTTTTAAGAATCAAGATAAGAAATGGGCAACTTTTGTAATATGGAATACGTAATTTAGGCGTCGTATAACGTTAAAATGCGTAGGCCCTATTAAGTATAAATAAAATAGAGGGGAGCCCATATGTTTTTTAATTCACATATTAAACTTGTCAAACTCAAGCGGAATAAAGTCTGTCGCGCTTGGTACAACCGTCCAGAGCATATATTCTGGCACTGGTTTATTATTGGTAGTTGGCTTACTCTCGCCTTGCTCGTGATTTTAGGAATCGGATTCAATCAAATGGTCTCGGTTGATGATTATGCGTTAATTAACTGGCCGTCAGCACAAGCACAAAGTGGACCAGTTGAATTCATTTCTACCATCAAACAATCAGTGGGAGATTATAGCTCTTTAAGCTCGTGGTGGAACGCTATGAGCTCTGGAGGAATTGATCTTACAGTTACTTCAACAAAGGTTTTTTCTCACACTGGCATTACTGGAACCATTGCTGATGGCGCTCTGGTCACCGGGGACATGTCTGGAGCAACCGCTACCGCTGTGCATACAACCCCCACCCAGATTCTTCTCAAAAACATTGTCGGCACATTCCAATCGGATGAACCAGTCCGCGTTGATGCTTCAAATTACGTCACTCTTACTGATGTGGGCAATAGTGTAGCCCTCATAGCCAAAATAGACGGTACTTGGACAGTAGCTGATACAGCCTATGTCAACATCCAAAATGCGATTACCTCGGCCTCCAATTATATCAAAATCTATACAACACCTGTGGCTAGACATACAGGAAAATGGGATGACACCAAATATCGTCTGGTGATGACGAGTTGGCGGAATCCTATTGTTGTCTTTGTTAGCAACGTAATAATCGATGGCTTACAAATACAGGCAAATAATCAACAAGATGGCAGAGGGATTGCTCACGGGGTGAGCGGTATTAGTAATGTTTTGGTTTCTAATAATATTATTCGCTTTACCATTTCTCCTCCCGGCACCAATAATCGTGGAATCTCCTTTGCAGGAGTTCCTGCTGGCGGATCCGTAAAAATCTGGGATAATATTGTCTATGGTTTTTATTACGGAATCTTCGGCAATCTTCAAAGTAACCAAGGATCAGTTTATATTTACAATAATACGGTTTCCGGAAACCAATACGGTATTGTCCGTGGTGGCTATGGCAGCACTGTTTCTGCAAAAAATAATATTGCTGTGGATAGCGCTGTTCAAGATTACTACGCACAATACACGGCATTTAATAATCCTGTTAACAATATTTCCTCCGATGCCACCTCTCCCAACACCTCGCTCCGCAACCAGACTGTCTCTTTTGTTGATACATCAAATAACGATTACCATCTTGCTTCTTCTGATACTGCCGCCAAAGATATGGGGGTTGACCTTTCCTCTGATGCCAATCTCGCCTTTGCTAGTGACATTGATGGTCAATCCAGACCGCAAGGATCATCGTGGGATATTGGAGCAGATGAAGTTGAAGAAACGGTTAGCGCTCCTCCTTCATCCGGCGGCGGTTATATACGTAGTCCCACTTTTTCAGATAGCGGTTACGGTACAACAGATTTAATCATGGGCGGGACAGTTGTTTTTGGTCTTGGCGACGGTAGTTATGGCATCATTCGTATTCCGCCAGACTCTAGCGGTGGCAAAGTGGTACATCTCAGCATCGGTCAGGTAGCGTCATCTCAATTACCTAATTTGTCGCCCTTGCCCGGTGGCGCTGTCGTAGTTGGGCCTCTCTATCGTTTTACGGCAGCTTTAGATAATGGCACCCAAGCCGATCTTACCAAAGAAGCCACCATTGTTATGGAAGTCGTTGATCGCAGTATGGGGTTGTCTCTTTTTGATCAAGCGTCTTTGGCTATTTACCGTTACGATCCAACGCTTTCAGAATGGAAAAAATTTGACACCATTATGACCGTTTATTCCACCAATCTTATTTCCGTCGGAACGCAAACTAGCCAATTCGGCATATTCGCTTTGATGAGTGTTATACCCTCACCACCATCTTCTTCTGTAAATACTGCGCCTACGCCTTCTTCGGACCAAAAACCGCCAGAACAGACTTCTCTCCCCTTACCTACCACGGCCTCGCTTTCTGGAATAATCACCGTTGATAGCTTTGGCGGCTCTACCTTACCCGAAGCAGTAGTCACGCTTCAACCAATAAATCTTACTGTTCGTACGGACGCGGTTGGGCATTACCAATTTGATGGGTTAAAAGAGGACGATTATTCTTTGGCTATCAGCCAGTTCGGTTACCGTTCGTATACCAGCCGTATTATTACGGTTAAGGCAGGAGATACTCTCAAGAGAAATTTTTACTTATCTATTCTGTCATCGGGCACTCTGCAAGTCACCACGTCGGGGCGGCGGGATATTAGTTTAGAAAAACAGGCGCTCGGTATTTTTGGTCGTTTGTATAGCCGTCTTCCTCTGCAAGAGTCTGATTGGGTGCTGGTGCGTTATTTAGCTTATGGAGGTGCAATAGCTAAACGAGACCTTAGTGAGGAACGTCGGGCTATCAATCGTTTTTATACTATTTTCCGCTATCTGCCCTCCAGTACGCAGGACTGGCGCGTTGTTCATGTGTTGGGGTACGGTACCTTGATGAGTGTTATGAGATAGATGGAGAGATTTGTGTTGTGCGCTTGCTAGACATTCCTGATTTGAATAACAGAGCACGGTGCTTAGAGCGTTGAAAATACAAACGTCAGCATTTTTATTTAATGTCAATATTATTGATAATATTATGCTTTACGACGTTATAATCATCGGTGGTGGGCCGGCGGCCGTGGGCGTGGCGGTTTACGCGGCGCGCAAAAAATTAACCAGTTTGCTTATAACAGAGACTTTCGGCGGTCAGTCAATTGTTTCCGATGATATCCAAAACTGGATTGGCGAGCCGCATATTGCTGGCTGGGAGCTGGCTCAAAAACTTGAGAAACATGCACGTGACTATCCTGATGTTTTGACCATTAAAGATGGTGAACGGATTGTGGCGGTTCAGGAAATCGCCTGCAGTCAGGATAGGATTTGCGATTTTGAAGTGGCCACGGAAAAAGGGGAAAAATATCAAAGCAAAACAGTTATTGTGGCTTCGGGCGCGCGTCGTCGTAAGTTGGGCATTCCGGGCGAAAATGAACTAAACGGCAAGGGCGTGGCTTATTGCTCCACTTGCGATGCTCCGCTTTTTAAAGACAAAACAGTGGCCGTTGTCGGCGGCGGCAACGCCGGTCTGGAAGCGGTTATTGATCTTATTCCTTATGCTTCTAAAATCTATTTGGTTGAATATGGAGAAACATTAAAGGGCGATGCCGTTACTCAAGCAGAAATTAAGAAAAATCCTAAAGTTGAAATTTTATTAAATACTCAAACCGTGGCTGTGTTGGGTGATAAATTCGTGCAAGGGTTGAAATGTCTGGATCGCAAAACCAATAAGGAGAAAACGCTTGATGTTGGCGGCTTGTTCGTGGAAATCGGGTCTGTTCCTAATTCGGAGATTGTTAAAGGATTAGTAGAGATTGATAAATTTGGGCAGATTGTTACTGACGCCAAATACGCGACCACTTCGCACGCTGGCATATTCGCGGCTGGTGATGTTACGGATGATCCGTTTAAGCAAAACAACATTTCGGTTGGTGATGGCGTGCGAGCGGCCTTGTCCGCTTATGATTATTTATTGAAGCGTCAGAAGATGAGCCCGGCGGCGGAAACAGCGAGACACGGCGATTAAAATAAAAGACGACGCCGCTCTCATTCTGAGTGCGGCGTCGTGGTGGTTTCGTGGTCGCTGTCCACATACCGGAAGAAGTGGGCAAAAAACAAGAGCGCTGCCAGAAAAATGAGAAGAGGTAATACTAGAAGCGCTATTGGCCCCCACACCTCATTCTCAATCCGAGCGGCCAAAAAGAAGCCGATCTGTCCCGCGATGACCATTAAAGCCCAAAACACTATACCCGGCATTTGACCCTCCTTTTGGTTTCAGCGTGACGTACGTTGAGGGGAAGTATATAGATTTTTTTAGATTTGTCAACGCCTGTAAAATTTTATATAGTGATCACGAATCGTCGTGCCCAAAGCAGATCCCTGCCCGCCGGTAGGCGCGGCGCCTCTGGCGGAGAATCCAGAAGTTTGTACTTTATACATTGAGCGGAAGGGTCGCATAGAGGCCTAGTGCGCCTGCTTGGAGAGCAGGTATACCGAAAGGTATCGCGAGTTCGAATCTCGCCCCTTCCGCTCAGTGTGAAATATTTACCCCGCACCGTCCCGCCATGTGCGAGAGAGAGCAGGTACCCCGCATGGAGGAGTCACGACCGAGGAGACGGTAGCCAGATGAGAGTTGTGACCGAATCTTGCCTTTGGTAGCAACATTTAGTATCGTTAGATCGAGATGGTTTGAGATTAAGTTGTCTGTTGTAGTTTAAAAATTTAGTCCCCATATTATGTCTAGGGAAGGAAAATATTGGTTCAATGACGAGGACAATGTTGTTGAAAATAAAGCGACCCGCACTCCTGACTCAATATCAGAGGTGCCGCAGGGGGAAATAAATAGAGAAAGAGACCAGCAGAGTCGTCTATTGGTCGTTAAGGAGGCTCCTCCTCTTGTGCACGGGAGCGAACGGCGAGATGAAGCAACACAACAGGAGACGAAGGAGGTATGCCGTAAGCCCAGCACAGTCACCGATTCTGAGCGAGAAGTCGGTAAAGAACGAGAGGTCAGCCTCGAGCCAGAAGGAAATGATCAAGAAAAACTAAGTGAGAGATCGTTCATTGTGAGCCTTTTGGGTCTTACAGCTTCCGGAAAAAGCACAGTCACCGGGTTGTTGACAAAAACTTTTGAAGAAGAGGGAGTTTCGTGCACCGTTATAAAGAAAGATGATGCAATTCGCAGGCTAGCTCGGGAAAGATTTGGAGAACGACAGGAGTGGCGAGGCTACGCACCCGTACGTGGTTTTGGTGAACAGGACGTGAATGCCGAAATAAATCGAGAGATTCTTCAAGTATTAGGAAAGGCCAAGGTGATATTTCTGGAGGGCGGAACCAGAACCAGACGTTCGCTTGCTACTACTCTTCATGGTGTTGAGGGTCAGGCAGATTATCGTATTATCAAATTCGACGTGTCGCCGCTCGAAATCATGAGACGATTGGCTGGGAGAAGAAGGCGCACAAAGCGGATTGACGATGCTCTTCCTTTGGCTTTTTTTAAGTTGGTAGGGCAATATATTCGTCCTCTGCTCACCGATGCCCCAAGCAGGCGCGATCACGACGTCGAGGTGGTTGATGCTAACCAACCACCCGAGCGAGTGGCGGAAGCAGTGAAGGGGATTATCAACAGAGGACTGAAGAGATAAGGATCGTAATCTTGAGATTGTAAAGAGTAAAATTTTAGCTATAATTTTATTTGTATGCCACCAGGAGAACGCGGAGGATACAACCCCGAACAGCTTATTCCTTCGGAGCCGACACAGCCAAAGGACATTCTTGCGGAACTTGACGCACAATCAGTAGAGATCAAAAAGCGTCGTTCCTTGAAGATCACTCGTCCTTCTAATGTTCGTGGTCCTGAACGAAAAGTTGACGCTAAACGTCCCGAGCAGGAACGCAACCTCATTGTACGTTTTGAGCGTGAAGAAATATTACGTATCTATAAATTATTACGAGAAAAAGGGGCGCACGCGGGCAAATCCTCTGAAGGGAAGCCCTCAGAATTATTAAAACGATTCCGTGAACGCGCGAAGCAGCTAGAGCGCAACCTTGACCTTTTGAGTGAACAATTATACAAGAACGTTCGTCCCGTGCAGATTGAAGACGCAGATATTGGCCAACACGTTGTTCCGGTGGCTGAGCTTTGTTTACCGGATGATCAACGCGAACGAACCGATAAGGACACTCCTTATGTTACGCTCGCTGGTATTGCGACAAATCATCACCAACAGGCCGCTCTGGCTATGGCCATGGCTTTGCAAGGGAAGCGAGTGTTCGCGATGACGCATCCAGGAAATGCTCTCGCCAAGACGCCAAAAGATTGGGCAAAACATGTTCGCCAGGATGGAACCTATCGGCTTCAGGCGAAAGTTCTTCAAGAAGCTGTGAAGAAACTTGGGCTCAAAGAGTTTCACATGGTTGGGTACTCAATGGGTGCTAGCGTTGCCCTTAAAGCAGCGCGCGATCCGGAGTTTAGCCGCGCCGCTAAAGAGATCGACCTTATTGAACCATTGGGCTTTGAAAATCTCGGGCTGGCTCGTTTGGGGTACCGCTTTTTAGGCAAAGAAACAGTTGGCGTCATGCGCGATCCCGAATCAAAGCTAAAAGCATTTTTATCGGGGAACAAGACGACCGGGCTCCCCGGCGGGCCGTTTATAGCCGATGCTTTTGCTTTGAGTAAAGAACAGTTTACAGTTAGAGAGCTCGCCGAACTCCGGCCGGAAGGGAAGTTGCGCATCTGGACGATGAGTCAGAGTACTCTCGTGGATGTTGCCGCAGTACGAGGGAAGATTGCCGCCGCGAACGAGCTGCGCGAAGGCGCTACCGCCAATCACCCGATAGAATTTTATACCGTCGAGGGTGATACCCATTCGACGCCACTTATCCATGCCAACGGGTTTGCAAGTATGTTGGAACATGGTCCTGGGGTTCCTTCGGGCGATGAAGTAAGTATAGCCCAGCTAGATAATTCTGCGGCGCGAGCATTATTTAGGGGGGTCGTCGACGCTGAGTCTAGGAAGGAGAGAATTTGAGTCGCTCGTCCCCTCCGTTCAGGGCAGAAGTTTAGTTAATTTGTCTAAAACTTGATTTCTCTCTTTCATACTGCGCGCGTGCATGACCACGATAATGTCGTCGCCTTTCTTTATTGCAACGCATCGTTGCGCTTCAATTAAAAATCCCACCTTAACCGCGTCAGGCTGGTAAGCCTGCAGGCTGGCGTTATGGTCATTAACTTTAATACTTCGCGGAGCGATGTTACGCGTGGTGATAATATAATTATCTTGCCGCGTGGCGGCAACTATTTCTTGCTGACTAAATGCGGCCTTGGCGATAATAGTCATCTCATACGGCGTGGTAACATTGTGCGCGTCAAGGCCGGTTGGTTCAAAGAATAGCGTGTGCTTTAGCCCGAGTTCTGCCACTTTTTTATTCATCGCCGCCGCAAACATTGGACGCGACAATCCCGAGGCGTCCACGAGCGCCATGGTTGCTTGGTTAGATGAGGCAACGAGCATTGCTACCCACAAATCGTAGGCACTGACCACGTCGCCGTCTTGCAATTTAACTTCACTAGTTGTATCGTCGCCGACGAGTGAAGCGGGGTAGTCAAGTTGCGCTTGGGTAATTGTTATTGTTCGGTCCCAGTTTAGCGGAGTTTGATCAAGCAGTGCGAGCGCTGTTACCAGTTTGCTCATTGAGGCCGGCGGCAGAATTTGATTTTCGTTTTTACCAGTTATGATTTTGCCGTCGCGCAGGAAGGCGTAGGCAACGTCATCAAAAGTAGTATCATGCACTATCTGTGATGGGTTGATGGGAATGGTTCGCAAATCAGCGTTGCTGACCCCAAGCGCAAATTTTTTCATGAGGGCATAAGCCGTCTCGCCGTCTCTCATATAGTAACGCAATCCGTCAAGCGGGTTCACGTACCAAGCTTCTCCGCGATCTTCTACTTGCAGTAAAATTCGGCCAGACAAACGCGTTGCCAGTTGGCTGTTTCGCGGCCCCATCGTGTTGGTTGGAATTTTCGCGAGATCAGCGTTGGTTATGCCCAAGCCCATCGTGCGCATTATTTCGTATGCCGTTGGCCCATCTTTTAGGTAGTAGCGAGTGTCGTCGGTTGGATTAACGTACCAGGCTCGGCCATAGCTTTCCACCTGCAAGAGGATTCTGCCCTTAAGGTGTTCCGTCAAATCGTTATCCGACGCAAAAGTAGGCAAAGGCGCAAAAAACGTTATACTCATTGCGCCAATGAACAATAAAACAATCTTTTTCATAAGCTATATTATAGTAAATATTGGGTATAATGAAAATCTGCCCTGTTCAGATTGTTGAAATAATATTACAATGTATGCACAGACTTAATGCTTAATCATACATAGTGACTTATAAACTTTTTTGTTTATGTTATCTCAAGCCATAAAAAATTTTCCCAAACAATTTTCTTTTGAGCCGATCATTGAGAACAAGGAGGGGCTTAAATCAGCCTCCAAATTTGTGGTTGCCGGCATGGGTGGCTCCAATCATGCCACGGATGTTTTGAAGGCCTGGAAGCCAGAATTAGATATCATTGTCCATCGTGATTATGGGCTGCCGATCGCTAATGATCTAAAAAATCGTTTCGTTATCGCTTGTTCATATTCGGGCAATACAGAAGAGACAATTGACTCATTTAACACCGCCGTAAAAAATAATTTATCAGTTGCTGTTATTGCCAAAGGTGGAAAGTTGATTGATTTAGCTAAAAAGCACATAGCGCCCTATATTGTACTTCCGGACACTGGCATTCAGCCGCGTTCAGCCATAGGCTTTATGTTTATGGCTCTTTTGAAAATCATGGGAGATGAGGCTGATTTGAAAGAGGCATCAAGAATGGTTGAAATTTTGCAGCCGGTGTCAACCAAGATTCCGGGTCGCGAACTGGCCAATAAATTAAAAGGTTACGCGCCAGTGATTTATGCCTCAAGTCGCAACTATGCTGTGGCTAACAACTGGAAAGTTAAGTTCACGGAAAACACGAAGATCCCCGCCTTTATGAACGTTTTTCCAGAACTCAATCACCACGAGATGAATGGGTTTGATGCGGCAAAAAGTACTCGGGAATTGACTGCGCCATTCCACTTTATTTTTTTGCGAGACGACGAAGACAATCCTCGCGTCATTAAACGAATGGCAATTTTACAAAAGATGTATACAGACAGGGAATTGCCAGTGGAAGTTATTAACTTAACAGGTCAGTCACGCCTGGAGAAGATATTTTCTTCGTTACTGTTGGCCGATTGGACCTCCCTGGCTCTGGCCGAAATTTATGGCATTGATCCCGAACCTACGCCAATGGTGGAAGAGTTTAAGAAATTGATAGCTTAGGAGCTCGGCTGAATAATAATCATGGCTGTTTGCGGATTGGGGTTTGGTTCACGGTGACCGGTGGGGTAGTCAACGATAGCCTGCGCGACCACGTTGCTTTTGTATCGGTAATTTTGGCCGCGGCGCGTGCCCGGGTCATTCGTCACGAATTCATCCGTCTTTTCGTCATAGTCAAAAATAACAAGCATATGCTCAGGCGGGCCAGGTTGGCGGTAGTAGGGATTGCCTAATTTTCTGCCGTCGGTCGGCACCAGCACGAGATTGCCATCTATTAATGATGCTTTAATATCTTCGGCGGAGATATCGTGTTGCACAGTTATGTTGTTGTAGTTATAGTATTCGCGAAAAATTTTTGCCGTATCTTCGGCCGAGGTGCTGCGCCATTCGCCAATCGTTTTTTCTTCAAACGCGGAAATGGCAAGAATTTCATCAAGCGCTTGTGATTTGGTAAAAGTGGTGCCCTCTATCCAGTGCCAAGCCATTACTAGACTGGCTTCTTCGCAACCATCTTGCTGACGCGGATCCTGCCAATCGCCAAACGGCGCCTGCGCCGTGAAAGGAACAGGGCGTGGTTTTAGGGGGACAATTTTAGCCGGCGCCGAAATCGTTGATTTAATTTCATTTGTAAGCTGGGAAATTACGGTATTATTTTGAATAAATTGAGGATTCGTGTTAGCGACATTAACGGGGTTGAGCTTCTTTTCTTGTGTATATGGCAACGGCAGCTTCGCTAAGCCCCACAAGAGTAGGCCTAGGGTTATAATGGCGATTAAAGTCCGTTGTTTAGTCGTCATGGCCTTATATTATCTTAATAGATATCTGATGGCAAAGTTTTGGCTATTAGCGATTTATGTTATACTGAACTTAGTTATTAAAATTAAGTTATACTCCGCAATATTGTTGCGCAGTAGAGTTTTTGTTTTAATGCAGTAACTCGTCTCTCTATGGAGATTAGGGGTAAGACACATTCGCACGAATGAGCGAATATGATTCATATTGATGAATAATAAGTAAATAATAAATATGAGACAGCTTAGCAAACTTTTTAGAGTTCTGGGGAACGAACGACGATTGCGGATTTTAACATTACTGGAGCGCGGGCCGCGCACGGTTGACAGTATTGCCGAGAATCTTAAGCTGTCGGTGAAGAGCACCTCAAAACACCTTCTGCGATTGGAAGAGGCCGGTTTAGTTGGCCGTGAGGCCAAGGGCCGTTATGTTTATTATAAGCCAAAGCATTTGACTATGAAGAAATTATTGACCATAGAGCGTTTGTGTCGATAGTATCAACATCAGTTAGATATTCGCTCATTCGCACGAATGAGCGAATGTGGGAGATGAAGAATGTTGGTAGGAGGCGTGATGGTGTGACGAGGCGACGGAAGATGGATAGAAATAAAAGACGGTCGTTTGAGCTTCGCGGTCGGGTAATTAGAGGCGATGGCTTGGGTTGCGCGCTTGGCTATCCGACGGCTAACTTGACTCGTCATTATTTTCACTATCATCACGTGCCCGATGGGGTGTATTTTGGCTTCGTCAATTTTGGCGCCAGTCGCCCGCCCACCCGTTCACTGACTGGTCTGCCTGCTTTAGCGATTGTGGGAGTAAATAAAAAGGTTGAAGTCTACATTCTTAATTGGCATAAGATTTTATATGGACGTTATTTGCGCATGGAGCTTATAAAAAAAATCAGGCCCTTGCGTTCATTCACCAGCCCGGGGGCGCTTAAATCACAAATTAAAAAAGATATCATTGTCGCTCGGCGTATTCTTAGTTATCAAAAAAATAACTTTTAACTTTTAAATTTTGCATTTTGACTTTACATTTGTGTTCACTGGCATAATCATTTCTCGGGGAACAGTCCGTCGTCGCCAAACGTTACGAGAGAACGCGGCTGTTGCTTTAGCTATTCCCCGCGCCCATTTGCGTCGTGGCGATTCAGTAGCTGTCAATGGCGTTTGTCTAACTGTGACCTCGACGGCCAGGGGATTGTACAATGTTGTTATCATGCCGGAAACACTGCGCCGTACGACCTTGCGGCGTATTCAGAAAGGCGATAAGGTGAATGTAGAATTACCCTTGAGATATGGCGAGCCATATGGCGGACATTTTGTGTTGGGCCACATTGATACCGTCGGTAAAGTTAATGATGTCAAAAGAGGAAAAGGCGGGATAGTGGCAAGAATTTCATTTCCCGCTCGTTTTCGTCATCTGGTAGTAGCCAAGGGTTCCATTGCCATTGATGGCGTCAGCTTGACGATTGTGGGCGTTCATCATAATTGGGTTACCGTAGCCCTGATCCCCCATACGCTTCAGCGCACGACACTTGGGGCTCTTAGTAAAGGAAGTCAAGTAAATATAGAATTTGATATTTTTGCGCGTTACGTTCATGCAACGAGCCGTTAAAAAAATTACCGTGAGTTCAAAAAGCCGCAGTCTCAAGCTGGCGGTAGTTGTTGCTGATTTTAATGAAGAAATAACAAAAGGACTTTTAAAAGGAGCGTTAAAAGCCATTCACGATAGCGGACTTGAGAGGAAGCAAGTCAGAGTTTATCACGTGGCCGGATCATTTGAAGTGGCCGAGCTCGCCATGCGTTTAGCCAAAACCAAGCGCCTTGAAGCTATTGTTTGTTTGGGGGCGATTATTAAGGGCGAAACAACGCACGATCAGCATCTCGCGAGCGCTGTTACTCATGGCCTAATGCAAATCGGCTTAGATACGGGCGTGGCAATCGGTCTTGGGGTTATCACAGCGAATAATATGGTCCAAGCTCGCGCCCGCTGTGGCGCGGACAAATATAATCGCGGTTATGCCGCCGTCGTGGCCGCTATTTTATTGGCCACACAAAAAATTTAACCGCTACGGCTATGTCACCAGCAGAGGAAGTCAAGTCACGGCTGGATATCATTGACGTTGTCAGCGAATACTTTCCTTTAAAGCCAGCCGGTGCCAACTGGCGGGCGCGCTGCCCTTTTCACGAGGAGCGCACGCCGTCGTTTATGGTAAGTAAGTCTAAACAGATTTGGCATTGTTTTGGTTGTGGCGAGGGAGGCGATATATTTTCATTTGTCATGAAGCAGGAGGGGCTGGAGTTTCCAGATGCCCTGCGACTGTTGGCGGATAAAGCCGGAGTGCGCTTGAAGGCCGAAGATCCTACTATTCGCAGTGAACGGCAGAGACTCATGGCTTTGCTTGAAGCGGCTGTAGTGTTTTGGTCAGAAGTTTTGTGGCGGGAAGTATCTGCTAAATCTGCCATGAGCTATCTGGTAGAGGAAAGAAAACTAAAACCGGAAACAATTCGCGCCTGGCGGTTGGGCTATGCTTCAGATTCGTGGGAGGCGCTCATAAATCATTTGGTTAAGCTCGGATATAAAGAAGAAGAAATGATCAAAAGCGGCGTGGCTATACGCAAAATGGAAACGCGCGGGCGGGGGGCATATGATCGTTTTCGCAATCGTATCATTTTTCCTATTGCCAATACCTCCGGTCAGATAATTGGAATAAGCGGTCGGACCTTGTCTAGTAGCGAGACCGAGGCCAAATATGTCAACACACCGGAAACACTCCTTTATTATAAAGGGCAAGTTCTTTACGGTTTAGATAAAGCCAAAACTTCAGTCAAACAGCAAAATTTAGCCATTATCGTTGAAGGCAATATGGACGCCATTGCTTCACACGAAACTGGTGTGGCTAATGTCGTGGCGTCTTCGGGCACTGCCCTGACTCAAGATCAGGTGCGTTTACTTAAGCGCTTTACCGATAATTTAGCCTTTGCTTTTGACGCGGACGCGGCCGGCGAGTCAGCCACTCTGCGCGGTTTAGTGATGGCTCTTTCCGACGGCTGTCAAGTTTCGCTTATCAGCTTGCCGCTTCGCCCTGACGGCAAACGTTTTAAAGATCCGGATGAGTGCATTCGCGCCGATTCTAAACTCTGGCTTGAAGCCATTGCTAAAGCCGAACCAATGTTGGAGCATTATTTCAGCCGAGCCGTCTCGGAGTACGATCTTACGAAATTGCCGGACAAACAGAAGGTAACCAAATTACTTTTGTCATTGATTGGCCGATTGCCAGATCCGGTGGCCTTAAATCATTATTTGAAAAAATTATCTAATTTGGTTGATGTGCCGGAGAGATATTTAAGAGAAGTAATGCCACGGCAATTTAACAGTTCTGACTCGCAGACAGGTTCGCCAGTTAGCGTTAGTTCGGGTATTGTTACGCCGCTTCGTGCGCGCGACAGCCGTTCAGTTCAGAGTGAGCGGCTATTGGCGGCGCTTCTCGCCGCGCCCAAGCAAACGGGCTATGTGGTCGGCGTCATTGTTCCGGAAATGCTGGCGTCCGAATATGCCCCTCTTTATCGGGAAATGGTGGTTTTCTATACAGCCAAAACAAAAAATGGTAAGATTGATTGGCAGGGGCAAGACTTTACTGAACACCTGCGAAATTATTCAGAAAGCGAGTCGTTCTTAGCACAGCTGGCGGTACTGTTGCTCTTGGCAGACAAAGAATTTGCTGAGTTTGATTCACTGGGGATTGAGCGCGAAATACTTGTCACTATTAATCGTTTAAAAACGTCGTATTTGAAGTCAGTTTTGCAAAGACTAGAAAACGATATTCGGACTATTGAGCAGTCTCCATCGCAAGATAAAGTACGATTGGCTGCCTTGTTTGAGGAATTCAAGACGGTCAGCGTAGAATTGGCCAAAATTCATCATCAGAAAAATAGCAATAGTAAATAATTATGAAGCGTAAAAAGAAAAAAATTGGTATTCGCTCAAAAAATGGACGTCGGAAAAAGTTATTGGCGCGCAAATCTGCCGCAGTTAAAGCCCGCAAAAAATCGGGCTTAACTCGTCGTGCCATAAAATCATTATTGCCGCCATCGCCGCACCCTGACGAAGCGGCCGTAGAACGCTTGCTAGCCAAGGCCCGCTCCCGCGCTTTTGTGACCGAAACCGAGATAACTTATGTTTTTCCTGAAGTAGAAGAATATCTGGAAGAGTATGAAAAATTTTTAGACACCTTGGAAGATATGGGTGTTGGCATTGTGGCCATGGGAGCAAACATTCTTGATCTTCATGGTCAAGTAAAAAAGGAAGAAATGAACATAAAGATTGGTGCGCCAGTAGACAAACGCCGTCTTGATCTCTCTGATATTTCCGCCGATTCTATTCAAATGTATTTGCGAGAGATCGGCAAAGTGCCGCTTTTAACCGCCGAAGAGGAGGTTGTTTATGCCAAGCGTAGAGAGAAGGGTGATGAAGAAGCCAAGAAAAAACTTATTGAAGCAAACCTGCGTTTGGTTGTGTCTATCGCGAAGAAATTTACAGGGAAAAGGCTTTCTCTTCTGGACTTAATTCAAGAGGGTAATATAGGTCTTTTCAGAGCTGTGGAAAAATTTGAGTACCGTAAGGGTTATAAGTTTTCCACTTACGCCACATGGTGGATTAGGCAGGCGATCACGCGGGCCTTGGCCGATCAGTCACGCACCATTCGCATCCCCGTGCACATGGTGGAAACCATTAACAAGTTTCAGCAGATTGAACGTCAATTGATACAAGACCTCGGCCGTGAGCCATTACCCGAAGAGATTGCCGCGGAAATGGGGGAGCCCATTGAAAAAATCCGCCATATCATTAAAATATCTCAAGATACGATTTCACTGGAAACCTCCGTTGGTGAAGATGATGAGGATTCAACTTTGGAAGATTTCATTGAAGACGTTAAAAACATTACGCCTGACCGCGCGGCCGCTCTGCAATTACTTAAAGATTACGTGCGCGATGTTATTAAGGAATTGACTCCTAGAGAGCAGAAGATTTTGGAAATGCGCTTTGGTTTGATAGATGGCGTGGCACATACCCTGGAGGAAGTGGGCAATGAGTTTGGCGTAACGCGCGAGCGCATTCGCCAAATTGAAGCGAAAGCCCTGGAAAAAATTCAGAAACATGAGGGAATTAAGCGGCTGAAAGACTACTAAATTGAGCTGTAAGCTGTAAGTCATAAATTTTAAGTTATGACCAAACAAGATTTTCTCAAAACACCGGTTGAGCATATTGATTTTAAAAAAATTGATCCAACGTATTTAGTGGAAGCGATGTCCAAGATGTCGTTTTCGTCGCGCGATTTGGCGCGGGCGGCCGATATTTACGTAAGGATGCTTAGCGAAAAAGAGAGCACTGTTATTTTAACGCTGGCCGGCTCCACCAGCGCCGCCGGTTGCATGCAGGTTTATGTTGACCTCGTGAAAAACAAGATGGTAGATGTCATCGTGGCTACAGGTGCCAGCATCGTGGATATGGATTTTTTTGAGGCTCTAGGATTTAAGCACTATATTGGCACGCCTTGGGTTGACGATAACCAATTGCGTGAGCTTCATATTGATCGCATCTATGACACGTTTATTGATGAAGATGAATTGAAAGAATGCGATATTATTATTGCTAAAATTGCCGACAGCATTGAACCAAAACCGTATTCTTCGCGAGAATTTATTCAATTGATGGGCAAGTATCTGTCCGAGGTGGGCGCCAAAAAAAAAGATTCGCTGGTACAAGTGGCGCATGAAGCAGGAGTGCCGATTTTCTGTCCGGCTTTTTCTGATTCCAGCGCCGGCTTTGGGTTGGTGTATCATCAGTATCATCATCCGGATAAACACGTCTCCATTGATTCGGTAAAAGATTTTTTGGAATTGACTAAAATCAAGATGGCTGCGGGAACGACTGGCCTTTTAATGATTGGCGGCGGCGTGCCTAAGAATTTTGCTCAAGACACGGTGGTGGCCGCGGAAGTTTTGGACAAAGAAGTGCCAATGCATAAGTACGCCGTGCAGATTACTGTGGCTGATGTGCGCGACGGCGCTTGCTCCAGCTCAACCTTAAAAGAGGCGAGCTCATGGGGTAAGGTGGAAACGACTTTTGAGCAGATGGTTTATGCTGAAGCAACACTTGTGTTGCCACTCATCGCCGCTCACGCGTACAGGAGTGGGGTTTGGCATAATCGCAAACAGCATCGTTGGGCAGATTATCTCAATAAGCAATAATTAAAAGTTGCGCAAAACTTATTCTCGTGCTACACTGCTGCATATTTTGTTCTTTGATTTATATTCCGGGGTAGCTCAGTGGTAGAGCAGGTGACTGTGAACGTATCCGCGGTATACTTTTTATATGCCGAAACGGAGAACATATGCTGACCGTCGAGAGTACATAAAGGCGGCCGTGGCCAAGCGACGCAAGAAGATTAAAGTCATGGCTGTTGAGTACCTTGGTGGAGCGTGTCATATTTGTGGTTATAAACGCGCAATAGTAGCTCTTGATTTTCACCACTTGGATAAACATCATAAAGATTTTGCTGTTTCTCAAGATGGATTAACAAGAGCTTGGAGTCGTGTGAGTTCAGAGTTAGATAAATGCGTTTTATTGTGCGCGAATTGTCACAGAGAAGTACATGCTGGTGTAATCGCAGCCCCGCGTAGGAATGCGCGGAGAAAAACTGGGTGAATTCGGGGAAGCCCAGCCCCACTTTTTGATAAGATGCCACCAGTAGATAAATAATTGTGTATTTATTTGCTGACGTTAGTACTAGTCATTATCGGTTTTGTCAGAAAGTGGGGCTGGGTAATCCCGAGCCAATACCTGACGGGTAAAAGTGTCAGGAAAGGTGTAGAGACTAGCGGGTGAGTCCCAACGATAATCCCGCCACGAGCGCCCAGCGCCTAGAACAGGCGATGAGATAGTCCGTCCCTATTGGTAACAGTAGGATAAACGTAATCACTTGGTCGTGGGTTCGAGTCCCACCCCCGGAGCCATCAAAAAACTTCTGCCATCTCGGCAGAAGTTTTTTGATATTTCAGAGGTGCGGGTTGGAACTCGAACGGGCAGAAGTGAGCGGCGATGAGTAGCGGAAGCTGCGACGAGCCAAGTGAATGTCGATAAGTCTGAGCGAGCGCAAGACTTAGCGCTGCCCAAGGCAGAGTGCGGAGTCGGTCTGCTGCCGATAAAGCACGTCGGAAGTCCCACCCCCCGAGCATTGATTGAGATCGAGTCATGAGTTTATCGAAGGGCTCGATTTCTGTTTTACTTGTCCTGAGTCTTATCGAAGGATTCACTGGGTTTTTTTGCGGTTTCC